>Ga0138256_10001125_pt1 | contig 28687 bp, 19 predicted proteins | sample KNB2016incub_MG_FD_105486 | JGI IMG/M metagenome (GOLD analysis project Ga0138256, IMG submission 105486) | Active sludge microbial communities from wastewater in Klosterneuburg, Austria - KNB2014incub_MG | ecosystem: Engineered > WWTP > Activated sludge > Unclassified | place: Austria... | reverse complement strand
CGCCCTGCCAGGAACCGCCTGCGATGATGGCAACCCCAACAGCAGCAATGACACATGGGATTCGAACTGCAACTGCAGCGGCACCCTGCCCAACGACTGCCTGGGTGTGCCGGGTGGTTCTGCACAGCCGGGTACGGCCTGCGATGATGGCGATGCCAACACGGGCAACGACCTGTGGGACGCCAACTGTGTGTGCGTGGGTCAGCTGATCGACTGCCTCGGTGTGCCGGGCGGTAGCGCCCTGCCGGGCACGGCCTGCAACGATGGCAACGCGAACACGGGTAACGACCTGTGGGACGCGAACTGCGTGTGCGTGGGTCAGGTGATCGACTGCGAAGGCACCCCGGGCGGCAGCGCCCTGCCAGGAACCGCCTGCGACGACGGCAACCCCAACAGCAGCAACGACACCTACGATGCCAACTGCAACTGCGTGGGACAGCTGGCGAACGACTGCCTGGGTGTGCCGGGTGGTTCTGCTCAGCCGGGTACGGCCTGCGATGATGGCGATGCCAACACCGGCAACGACCTCTGGGATGCGAACTGCGTGTGCGTGGGTCAGCTGATCGACTGCTTGGGCGTACCGGGCGGCAGTGCCCTCCCGGGCACGGCCTGCGACGACGGCAATGCCAACACGGGCAACGATACGTGGGATGCGAACTGCACCTGTGTCGGCCAGCCGATCGACTGCCTGGGTGTGCCGGGTGGTTCCGCCCTTCCGGGCACCGCCTGCGACGACGGCAACCCCAACAGCAGCAACGACACCTACGACGCCAACTGCAACTGCGTGGGCCAACTGGCGAACGACTGCCTCGGTGTACCGGGCGGCCCTGCCCAACCGGGTACGCCCTGCGATGACGGCCAGGCCCAGACCGGAAACGATACCTGGGATGCCAACTGCAACTGCATTGGTGAGGCGATCGACTGCGAAGGCACCCCGGGCGGCAGTGCCCTGCCAGGTACGGCATGCAACGATGGTGACGATTGCACCACCGGTGACGTGTACGACGCGAACTGCAACTGTGCCGGTCTCTTCGCTGACGCGGACAACGACGGCACTTGCGACGCCAGCGACGTTTGCCCGAACAGCCCCGAGCCCGGTCAGAGCTGCGACGATGGTGACGCCTGCACCATCAACGACACGGTGGATGCGAACTGCAACTGTGCCGGCACCTTTGCGGACGATGACAATGACGGCACCTGCGACGCCGATGACCTTTGCCCGGGCAGCCCCGAGCCTGGTCAGGCCTGCGACGACGGCAACCCGCTCACCATCAATGATGTGGTGGATGCCAACTGCACGTGCGCCGGAACGCCGATCGGGAACTGCACGGAGATCCTCACGTTGGACATCACCCTGGACAACAACGGGGCCGAGACCACTTGGGAGATCCGTGATCAGAGCGGTACCACGGTGATCGCCTCGGGCGGTCCTTACCAGAACGGACTTGGCGGCACGATCGTCACCGAGTCCGTCTGCCTCAACCAGCTCTGCTACCGCCTGGTGGTGAACGATGCTGGCAACGACGGTATCAACGGTGGTGGGTACGTGCTACGAGACATCAACGGACGCCGCATTGTTGATGCCAATGGTGCCTTCACGAGCACCAGCAGTGTGGTCAACGAGTTCTGCTTGCCGCTGAGCGTAGCGCGAATGGTCAACTCCTTCTGTGATCGTACGAACCTGCTCTACAAGACGAGCACCCAGGTCTACGCCAGCTTCTACCCGGGTGCCAGCGGCTACCAGTTCTGGTTCTTCGACCCGCATGGCACGTACAGCCGTCGTGTGTTCAGCAGCAGCCAGAACTTGGTGCCTGCCAATCTGGTCACCAACCCGATCCCGGCCGACCTGGACCTGAACGTCCGTGTGCGCGCCTTGGTCGGTGGCAACTACACGGAGTTCGGCCCGGCTTGTCGCATCCGCTTCAACACCCCGGGTGGTAGCGGTCGTGAGGCCATCCTCTTCGACGAGGCCAGCAACGTGACCATGAGCCTGTACCCGAACCCCAACCGTGGTGAGGTGGTGAACGTGGCCTTCGATGGCATCCCTGCCGCCGAGCGCATGGACATCGATGTGATGGACATCTTCGGCAAGCGCGTCAGCGCTTCGCAGATCGCCTCTCCGGGTGGTGCCTTCGTGCACACCATGGACCTCAGCCAACTGGCCCCTGGCGTTTACATGGTGAACGTCCGTGTGGGCGAGCGTTTCTACACGCAACGCTTGGTGCGGCAGTAAGCTGATCGACCTTCAAGGCGAAGGGCCGCTCCTCACGGGGCGGCCCTTCGTGCGTTCCGGATCCCATGGAGTGAACCTCCGCATGGTGCTCAGCGACCACGTTGATCGAACGGGACGCCGATCTCGGGCGTCGCGGTCCGATGGTCCGGGCGGCACATGCTTACGAGGCTTGTCCGGTCGCTGCGGATGAGGACTCCGCCAATGACCTCGCTAACGGCAGGCTGAAGCGTAACGTGGAGGAGAAGTCACGACCGAGGATGTGGTACATCGGCGCATCCTGGGCCCGGATCGGCGTGTATGCCTCCCGGCGCCAAGCCGCAAAGGCCCATGAAAAAGCCCCGCACCAGGCGGGGCTTTTCGGTGAAGCGGGTATCGGCTCAGTAGTAGATCAGGCGACGGACCCTGGCCACATGCTTGGCCAGGCGGATCACCTGCTTGGTGTATCCGAATTCGTTGTCGTACCAGGCATAGAGCACCACGCTCTTTCCATCGGGGGCGACGATCGTGGCGTTGCTGTCGAACACACTGCAGCAGGTGTCGCCGATGATGTCGCTGCTCACCAGCTCCGGATCCATCTGGTAATGGATCTGGTTCACCAGTTCGCCCTCCAGGGCCGCCTTGCGGATCAGCGCGTTCATGGCGGGCAGGTCGGCGATCGGCTTCTTGAGGGTGAGGTTCATGATGGCCAGCGAGCCGTTCGGTGTGGGTACTCGCACGGCATTGGCCGTGAGCTTGTCCTTCAGGCTCGGGATGGCCTTGGCCACCGCCGTACCGGCACCGGTGCTGGTGATCACCATGTTGATGGCGGCGGAACGGCCGCGGCGCGGGCCCTTGTGGTAATTATCCAGCAGGTTCTGGTCGTTCGTGTAGGCGTGCACCGTTTCGATGTGGCCCTTCTCGACGCCCAGGTTGTCCTCCACCACCTTCAGGATGGGACAGATGGCATTCGTGGTGCAGCTGGCGGCGCTGAAGATGCGTTCGTTCTCGATGTCGAGGTCCTTGTGGTTGATACCGTACACGACATTGGGGATCTCCTTGCCAGGAGCGGTCAGGAGCACTTTGGCCACACCCTTGGCCTTCAGGTGGCGCTCCAGGTCGGTGCGTTTGGTGAACGCGCCGGTATTGTCGATGATCAGCGCGTCCTTGATCCCATAGGCCGTGTAATCCACGTCCTCGGGGTTCGCCGCAGCGATCAGCTGGATGAGCTGGCCGTTCACCCAGATGGCCTTGTTGGCCACATCCTCGATCACAGTGCCCTTGAAGGTGCCGTGCACGCTGTCGTTGCGCAGCAGCGCGGCGCGCTTCACGATCTCGGCGTCGGTGAGCGTGCGGGTGACGATGGCGCGGAGGCGCAGCTGCTGGCCTTTTCCAGCCTGCTTCACCAGTTCGCGCGCCGCGATACGACCGATGCGGCCAAAGCCATAGAGCACCACATCACGAGGCTCGAACTTGTGCTTGTCCTGCCCGATGAAGTTGGAAAGTGTGGTGGACAGAAATCCCTTCAGGTCCTTCTTTCCACCCTGGAGGTAGTCCCAGGTCAACTTGCCGATATCGATCTTGCTGGGGGCCAGGTCGAGATCGAGCAGCCCGCGCGCCACATCGGCCGCGGTGAAGATGTCGATCGGCTTCTGCACCACTTGATCGGCGTAGTTGAAGAGCTTGATCACCTCGGAGATGCTGATGTCGAGCAGGTGGTTGCGGAAGAACACCAGTTCAACGCCACGGCCGTACATCAGTTGACCGACGGAGTTCTCCAGATCGACGGCCGCCTTCTCGCGGTCCACGTATTCCTTCAGGCCGGCCTCATAACCGGACTTGGCTTCCAGGGTCTGCATGGTGAAGATTGAGGGGGAATGGTTCAGAACAGGGGTGAACGAGCACGCCCCGCCGGAGGGCGGGGCGCACAGTGGTCAACCGAGGTAAGCTTTCAGCAGCTTACTTCGACTCGTATGCCGCAATCGCCGGATTGCCTTTTCCTTGATCTGGCGAACCCGCTCACGGGTGAGGTCGAATTTGGCGCCGATCTCCTCCAGGGTCAGTCCGTGATTGATGCCGATCCCGAAGAAGAGCTTCACCACATCGCGTTCCCGCTCGGTGAGCGTGCTCAGGGCCCGCTCGATCTCCTTGCTCAAGGATTCGTTCAGCAGGAGTCTGTCGGCCGGGGCACTGTCATTGTTGGGCAGCACGTCCAGCAGGCTGTTGCTCTCCCCTTCGACGAAAGGTGCGTCCATGCTGATGTGGCGACCGCTCACCTTCATGGTGTCGGCCACCTTTTCCGGCGGAAGGTCCAATAGGGCGGCCAATTCATCAGCGCTGGGTGGACGCTCATACTCCTGCTCCAGCTTGGCGAAAGCCTTGTTGATCTTGTTCAGCGACCCCACCTGGTTGAGGGGGAGGCGTACGATACGGCTTTGTTCGGCCAGCGCCTGGAGGATGCTCTGGCGGATCCACCACACGGCATAGCTGATGAACTTGAAGCCCCGCGTTTCGTCGAACCGCTGCGCTGCTTTGATGAGGCCGAGGTTGCCCTCGTTGATCAGGTCCGGAAGGCTGAGGCCCTGATTCTGATATTGTTTGGCCACGGAGACCACGAAGCGAAGGTTGGCCTTCACGAGCTTTTCCAGCGCCCGCGTGTCCCCTTCCTTGATCCGACGGGCCAGCTCCACCTCCTGATCCGCGGTGATCAACCCCTCCTTGCCGATCTCCTGAAGGTACTTGTCCAGCGATTGGCTTTCCCGGTTGGTGATCGACTTGGTGATCTTAAGCTGACGCATCCTGCTGGTCACGGTGCGGAGGGTGTTAGGGGTTGGTGGTCAGGGACTTCTGAAGTGGTCGGTCCTCTGGACCCCACAACGGGTGTGGCGCGAAGGTAAGGCCCCACCTCCCTACGGGACAAGATGCCGATCCATGCGTCCTGGGGTCGGTCGTTCCAACCATCTGGACCACAACCGATTCAGACCCCTAGACCATAGTAGGCCCGGGTGCCGTTGGGGTATACCCCCTCGATCAACACGCCACCGCGTTTGTTGGTGAGGGCACGTTCGATGTCATCCGGCTTGCTGATGGGCTGGTCGCCCACGCGCGTGATGATGAACCCCTCGCGGATGCCGCTGCTCCGCAGACGACCGGTGTCCACGGAGATGACCTTCACGCCGTTCGACAGCTTGAGCGCGCGAAGTTCGTCGGCTGTGGCGGTGGCCAATTGGGCACCGAGTATCTCGCTGAGCTCTCGCTTGGAGGGAGCTGCAGCTACCGTGCCGGAGCCATCACGACCGCGCAGGGTAAGGTCGATCACACGCTCCCGATCGTCACGCAGGACGGTCACGGTCACGTGGTCACCCGGACGGAACTTGCCCACCTGTTCCTGAAGTTGCGGCACGTTGTTCACCTCGATGTTCCCCACCTTGAGGATCACATCGCCTTCCTTGAGGCCGGCCGACTGCGCGGCGCCGCCCTCGGTGAGCCCGTTGACGTAGACGCCACGGATCCGCTCCATCCGGGCCTGTTCGGCCAGGGCTTGGTCCATGTTGCGGATGCTCACCCCGAGGTAGGCGCGTTGCACACTGCCGTATTCGAGAAGGTCGCTGGTGACCTTGCGCACGATGTTCGCCGGAACGGCGAAGGAGTACCCGGCGTACTGACCGGTGGTGCTGGCGATCGCCGTGTTGATGCCGATGAGCTGCCCTTGGGTGTTCACCAGCGCGCCACCGCTGTTCCCCGGGTTCACCGCCGCGTCGGTCTGAATGAAGCTCTCGATCGGGAAGATGTCCCGGCCCGGATCGTACTGGAGCAGGTTGATGTTCCTCGCCTTGGCGCTTACGATGCCGGCCGTCACCGTGCTGGTCAGGTTCATCGGATTGCCGACCGCGAGCACCCATTCACCCACCTTCACTTCGTCGGAGTTCCCGAAAGCCAGCGTGGGAAGTTCGGTCGCATCCACCTTCAGCAGGGCGATGTCGGTGCTCGGGTCACGGCCGATCACCCGTGCGGGCAGCGAACGGTTGTCATTCAGGTGCACGGAGATCTTGTCAGCGCCCTCCACGACATGGTTGTTGGTCACGATGTACCCATCGCCCGCGATGATCACACCGCTGCCCACGCCTTCCCGAGGCTGCGGTTGACTGGGCCGATAGCCCCAGAAGAAATCCTGGAACGGGTCCCTGTAGCGGACCATGGTCTCGGTGGTGACGTGCACCACCGCGTTCACGGAGACCTCAGCAGCGGGGACCAGGTCCACCGGAGCGGCACCCGGGGTCAGGGTGGGCATGTTGACGGGCCGGGCCGGGATGGCCGCGCCGACGGTCGATGGACCACCTGCCGTTGGGGGTGATGGACGAAGGAACAGGTCGTAACCGCCCATGGCCAGGATCCCACCGGCAAGGGCGGCCAGGAAGTAGGGGAACGTGCGTTTCATGGTGTTCTGCGGCGCATCAAGCTGCATGCCGCACTGTACGAAACAACGTTCCTGACAGGCCCAGGCCATGCATCCTGGCGTTAAAAAGTGTTGATCATGGTGGGTCATCCATGGCGCGTGGCGGGAACACCGCGCGCATCTTTGCGTCATGGGCGGTGGCTGGAGCTTCAGTAAGTGGGAGGGGACGGGCAACGACTTCATCGTGGTCGATGACCGCAGGATGGAGTTCCCGGACCTGGACACCGACCTGGTGGTTCGTTGGTGCGACCGCCATTTCGGCATCGGTTCGGATGGCTTGATCCTGATCCGACCGGCGACCTCCGATGGCATGGCGTTCCACATGGAGTTCCTGAATCCGGACGGCAGCCGGAGCTTCTGTGGGAATGGCAGCCGCGCGGCGTTCGGCTTCTGGTCGGAGCTCACCGACGACCGCGGGCCTGTGCGATTCACAGCGATCGACGGCGAACATCATGCCGAATGGTCCGATGGTCTGGTGCGCGTGACCATGCGCGATGTGGGGGCGGTGGAGCGGGTGGACGGCCGGACGGACCGCACCCACACCGGATCACCCCATCTGGTGGTGTGGGTGGACGATCCCGACGCGGTCGACCTAGTTCCGGAGGCAAGGGCGATCCGGTACTCCCCCGAACATGCCCATGAGGGGATCAACGTGAACTTCGTTCGATGGGAGCGGGGGAGGTTGGAGATGCGGACCTATGAACGCGGTGTGGAGGCGGAGACCCTGAGCTGTGGCACAGGAGTGACCGCCGCGGCCCTATCGGCCATGGCGCGCGGGCTGGTGCAGGGCTGTTGTGAAGTGGTCACGCGGGGAGGGCGGCTCGTGGTGGAGGCCGCTCCCGCAGGGCCGGGTTTCGTTGATGTGCGCCTCTGTGGCCCGGTCGGTCACGTCTTTTCCGGAACCGTCCCGCGATGAAGCACTGGCGGATCGTCGCGATCTTGACGGGCCTCCTGGTGCTGCTCGCCGCGGCGCTTGGCTATGGCAGCTGGCGCAGGATCTTCGGTCCAGGACCGGAGTTCGGGAAGGCTGAACGCGTGCTGCTGATCCCCACCGGGGCCACGTTCGATCAGGTGGTGGACAGCCTGACGGGCGCTGGTCTGGTGGCCGATGAGGCGGTGCTGCGATGGCTGGCCAGGCGAAAGAACTACGTGTCCCGGGTCAGACCCGGGCGATATGTGATCGCCAGCGGTACAAGCTTGAACGCATTGCTGAACCGGTTGCGCAGCGGCGAGCAGGATCCTGTCCGGGTGACCTTCACCAACATCCGCACCCTGCCCCAACTGGCCGGGCAGGTCGCGAGGTACGTGGAAGCGGATTCGGTGGCGATGCTCGCGGCGATGACCGACCCCGGGCTGATCGCGCGGCTGGGCCTGCGCCCGGAGACCATGATCGGGTTGTTCCTGCCGAACACGTACGAGGTGTGGTGGACGGAGCGGCCGGAGGGGTTCATCAAGCGGATGGAACGTGAGCATGGACGCTTCTGGAACGCTGATCGAAAAGCCAAGGCGGCGGCCCTTGGCCTGGAGCCGATGGAGGTGAGCACCTTGGCGAGCATCGTCCAGGCAGAGACGGCGAAGCGGGACGAGGCACCGATGATCGCCGGGGTGTACCTCAACCGATTGAGGATCGGCATGCCCCTGCAGGCGGACCCTACCTTGAAGTTCGCTCTCGGGCTGGACAGCGTCAACCGGGTACTCGATGCCGACAAGCGGGTCGATTCACCCTACAACACGTACACGCACCCTGGCCTTCCTCCGGGCCCCATCAACATGCCCGAGCCAGGCTATATCGATGCCGTACTGAACGCGACCAAGCACGACAACCTGTATTTCTGCGCACGGGAGACGTTGGACGGGTACAGCAACTTCGCCCGCAGCTATGAACAACACCTGGTGAACGCACGGCGGTACCAGCGGGCTTTGAACGCACGGGGTATTTACCGGTGATCTGTTGATACGAGGCTTCCTGCCTTCAGAGGCGGCCGGAGGAGGCCCCTACTTTCGCGGCTGAATATCCATGACGATGACGAAGATCAAGTTCGGAACGGACGGTTGGCGAGCCATCATCGCCGAGGAGTTCACCGTTGACAACGTGGCCCGCGTAAGCGTGGCCACAGGCAACTGGGTGAAGCAGCGCTTCCCTGCATCACCGTCCATCGTGGTTGGCCATGATTGCCGCTTCGCCGGAGAGCTCTTCGCCGAAACGGCCACCAAGGTGTTCGTGTCCATGGGGATCAAGGTGCATCTGGCGCGCGGCTTCGTGAGCACGCCGATGGTGTCACTGGGCGCCTTCCAGCTCAAGGCCAGCATGGGTGTGATCCTCACCGCCAGCCACAATCCGCCGAGCTACAATGGCTACAAGCTCAAGGGGCACTATGGCGGGCCGCTGATCCCCGAACATGTGCAGGAGATCGAGGACATGATCCCGGCGGTGCATGGTATCGATCTGGCAGGGATCGACCTGAAGAAGGCCGAGGCCAATGGCCTGGTGAGCACGGTGGACCTGGAGACGATGTACGTGCAGCACGTGGAGCGCAACTTCGACCTGGCCACCATCCGCGAGAGCGGGCTGCGCCTGGGCTACGATGCCATGTTCGGCGCCGGTCAGAACGTGATCCGTAGGATCCTGCCCGACGCCACACTGCTGCACTGCGAGCACGACCCGTCCTTCAAGGGTCAGGCTCCCGAGCCGATCCACAAGAACCTGATCGAGTTCAGCGACCTGATCAAGAAGGGCGGCATCGACTGCGGCCTGGCCACCGATGGTGACGCCGACCGCATCGGGCTATACAATGGCAAGGGCGAGTTCGTGGACAGCCACCACATCATCCTGCTGCTGATCCACTACCTGGTGAAGTACAAGCAGTTCACGGGGAAGGTGGTGGTGGCCGTGAGCACCACGCCGAAGGTGGAGAAGATGTGCCGGCACTACGGCCTGGAGTACCAAGTGGTGAAGATCGGCTTCAAGTGGATCTGCGGCATCATGATCGAGGAGGACGTGCTGCTGGGCGGGGAGGAGAGCGGTGGCATCGCGATCAAGGGACACATCCCCGAGCGCGACGGTATCTGGATGGGGCTCACCTTGTGGGAGTTCATGGCCAAGAGCGGCAAGAAGCTCGAAGAACTGATCCAGGAGGTGTATGCGATCGTGGGACCGTTCAGCTATGACCGGAACGACCTGCACATCAGCGAGGCGCTCAAGCAGGACGTGCTGAAGAAGTGCTCCAGCGGGGCCTTCACGAAGTTCGGCGACCTGGAGGTGAGGCGGCTGGAGACGATCGATGGATGGAAGTACCACTTCGACCGCGATCAGTGGCTCATGATCCGCGCGAGCGGAACCGAACCGGTGTTGCGTACCTATGCCGAGAGCGATTCCCTGGAGAACGCACGGAGGATACTTGCTGCCTGCAAGGCCGCGATCGGCGCGTGAGCCTTACTCCTTGATGACCGTGGTACGGTCCAGCACCGCGCCCGACCTGTCCGACAGGGTGAGCACGTACACGCCCATGGGCAGGGATCCGATATGGAGGTCGGCATCGCGATCCTCGCTCGCAACGGTCCGCCGCAGGTGGGGCCGGCCGGCGGCATCCACCAGTTCGAGCATCGCTGCTGGTGCGGTCCAGGTCGCATGCAGATGGTCGGAGGTCGGTTTGGGGGTCACCACCAGACCTTGAATGATGCGGTCCCGATCGATGGTGATGAGGGGGCTCATTTGAAGACCGCCATCCAGGTCCTCGATGACCAGGCGGTAGTAGGCCAGCCCGGCCGGAGGGTCGACGTCGGAGAACCCGTATTCCACGAGGCTCTGGCTTTCGCCCACGGCCGTCACGCTGCCGATCGATGCGAGCACATCGGGGTCGGTTCCGCGTTCCACCAGAAAGCGCGCGGTACCCTGCTCTGAGGCCGTGCTCCACGACAGCTCATTGCTACGTTCTTCGGGCCAACCGCTGAACTGCACGAGCTCCACGGGGAGGACACCGATATCGCCCATCCCGGAAGCATACCCATAGAACCAGCGGCTGAACCGCTGGCCATCGAACAGCTTGGCCATTTCATACTCCACGCGCACCCTCCATTTGTAGCGCAGATGCCCGGCGGTCTTATAGATCAGTTCCTTGATCTCCGTTCCGCCTACGCCCATGTCGGTCCAACCGGCGCTTTGGCCCGTGCTGCCCAGGCTATTGGTGATCGGTGCGCCGCTGAAGGCCTGCCCTTCGAAGACGACCTCCCAGCGTAAACGACCGTCCGATCGGTGCATCGGGCTGCGGGCCCGATGCCCGATCCCGAAGAAGTCGGGCACGCCGAAGTCCATGCAGTTGGTGGCAAGTGGCGAGACAAGGTCGGCCATGTACTGGCGGGAATAGCGATCGAGCGAATAGCCGCGGTTGCCCCTGTGCCAGTGCCAGCGACCCTCATTGGCGAAGGACGGTGATGCGAAGGGCGCGCCGGCAAGGATCTCGGAATAGCCGTCGCCATCCGCATCCCCCCCCCCGCTGACCGCGCTGCCGAGCTGCTCTCCGGCCACGTTGGACTCGATGATGTCGATGAGGGCAGGGTTGATGCCAGCGGGAGTTCCCTGATAGACGTAGACGGCGCCTTCATCATCCTGGCCAACGGCGCTCTCGTAGCCGGGGCTGCCCACCACGATGTCCGCATAGCCGTTACCGTTGATGTCCCCGGCCTCGGCGACGCTGGCGCCCATATAGCCGTTTGTGATGTTCCGCTGGAGGGTGGTGCTGGGAGCCGCGCCGATGCCGCCGGCCGAACCGTGGAAGACGAAGGCGGCACCCTCATCGGTCTGACCCGATTCCCAGCGGTCCGCTCCGACGACCACATCGAAATATCCATCTCCGGTGATGTCGCCGCCGCCGGCCACGCTGACGCCGAACCGGGCTCCGGCCTGGTCCACCTCCAGGCGGCGCGCGAACGGCAGCACCACCCCGGCGGCCGATCCATGGTACACGAAGGCGGCTCCTTCACCGGCTTGACCGTTGCTGAGGTCGCGGGCCCCGATGATGATGTCCGAGAAGCCGTCGCCGTTGACATCCCCGGCCGTGCAGACGGAATGGCCGAACCGGTTCGCGGCCGGGGGCTCGCTGAGGACGACATGCGGTGCGGTGGGTACGCCTGTCGGAGCGCCCAGATACACGTAGGTCTGTGAGGTGCCCGGTGCACCGACCAGCACGTCGGCATATCCGTCCGTGTTGATGTCGCCAGCCGCACTGACGCTGGACCCGAACTCCGATCCCGCAGTGCCGATGAGCGTTGTGGAAGGGGCGGCGCCGAGCCCACCGGGACCGCCGTGATGGATGTAGGCGCGACCGGCGCCGCCCGATAGGGGCGCACCTACGATGACATCCGCATAGCCATCGCCATTGACATCGCCAGCTGTGCAGACGCTGGCCCCGAAGCGCGCGCCGCCTACATTGGCCTCAATCGTCGCCGAAGGGGCCACGGGCAGGCCGGCAGGTCCGCCCAGCCGGAGCTCAACAAGCCCTTCGCCCGCCTGTCCGTTGCTTCCATCGGGGATGCCGACCAGGGCATCCGCATAACCGTCGCCATTGACATCGCCGGCGTTGCCGACCGCGGCGCCCATCGAAACCCCGATGGCGCCGCCCGTGCCAATGATGGTGGGGGCGAGTCGCATGGAATAGGTGCCGCCCATGTACACCGCCGCCCCGCCTCCAAAGCCGTACTTGAACGCGCCCACGACGAAGTCGGAGAACCCATCACCATTGAGGTCGCCGGCGGTGGACACGCACTCGCCCATGAACGCGCCTGGTGCGTTCAGCTCATAGTTGAAGATGGCAGGAATGGAGATGCCGGAAGGCGAGCCGAAGTAGAGCCGCACCTGCCCTTCCTGGCTCTGTGGGTTCGCGAAGTAGGGGATCCCCACGAGCAGGTCGCCGTAGCCATCCCCGTTCACATCGCCCGCAGTGCTCACCCAGCGCCCCATCCACGCGTTGTTCTGATTGCTTTCCAAGGCAATGGCGGCTGTGGCGCTCAGTCCGGAAGCACTGCCATGGTAAACGCGGACCACCCCTTCGCCCGTTTGAACGCCGATCTGATCGCGGTACGCGCCGACGGCCACATCGCTGTAACCATCGCCGTTCACGTCACCGGCGCAGGTCACGCTCCATCCGAAGTTGTTGTCGTTCACCGTTGGGGTGCCGAACAGGGAGAGGACAGGTGCCGGATTGAACGCAACGCCCAGCGCATTGGGCCCCCCATGATAGATGAACGCCGCTCCCTGGTCGAAGCCGGGCGATACGGTCCACTGGGCGGCGCCGATGACCACATCGCTGTATCCGTCCCCGTTGACATCACCCGCGCACGCCAGGCTGCGACCGAAGTGAGCGCCGCCTTGGTTCCGTTCCAACCGGTGCGTGGGCGAGGTGTTCAATCCTGCGGCGCTGCCGAGGAAAACGAACACGGCACCCTCCTGGAACGAAGGGTAGGCGCTGAGATAGGCTCCGACGCCGACATCGCTGTAGCCATCGTTGTTGATGTCCCCGAGGCAGGCAACGTTCGAGCCGAAGTTGTCGCTGGCCTGGTTCATCTGCAGGGTGACATCGGGCACGGAGGCGATGCCGCCGGCTGATCCGTAATAGACGAAAGCCGCACCCTCGGAGAGCTGATTCACGATGTCGTCCTCCCAGGTCCTAGCACCAACGATCAGATCGCTGAATCCATCACCATTGACATCCCCCGCCGTGCTGGCGGAGCAGCCGAACTGGGCGCCCTGTTGGTTCATTTCCAGCACCAGGCTTGGGACGGCGGTGATGCCGGTATTGGACCCGTAATGCACATGAACCACTCCTTCGTTCGTCTGCCCGTTGTTCGAGAAGGGAGCACCGATCACGAGGTCGCTGTAGCCATCGCCATTGAGGTCACCAGCTGTGGCCACAGCTGTTCCGTAGTCCGCCCCGCTGACCGGTGGGGACAGCACCAGGACCGGACTGGAGCTCACCGGATCGATGGTGATCGGGTATACGGCGTGGTCGTCATCCACGGTGATGGTGACCCTTGTTCCGGCCATGTGATCCACACCAAGCCTTGAAGGGAGCTCGGTGCCACGGGCATCCCAGCAGCGCAGGTCACGGTAGCTGAGGCGGTGCGCCCCAAGGTGGTCCAGGAAGTGGACCTCACCACGGTCCACGGCCACCGGGATCAGATCACCTTCGGTCAACAGGTCCACCACCAAGGGGCCGACCCCAAGGGGGCGGGTCGCCAAAAGGAAGTTCTGTCGGAGCCCTTCCTGAGCGGCCACGTATTGGACGGTGACAGCGCCGTGCTGCCAGCGAAGATCACCATCCCGATCGGACACCGCGGACGGCTTCCATGGCCGGAGCCCTTCCGCTCGACCGATGGAACGCACCTGCAAGGATTGCCGCCACGATCCATCCGCGGCATCCAAGGAGAAGCCGGCCGCAAGGACCCTTCCGGACATCCCGTGGTCCGTCAGCTCGCTCGTCCAAACAGGCCGCAGGCTGCTCCGCATCAACCCGGTCGTGGGCGTTGCGTCCACTGCGGACCCGGAGAGGCCCACGGCCGAAAGAACGACGGCCATGACAATGCGGGGGAGCCTCACGGGAGCAGGTCGGATGTAACTGGCAAAGCTACTGGAAATGAGGCCCCTTGGCAAGGTATGCCGGGTGCTCCGGATACCTTTGGCCCTGATGCGCGGTGGGAGGGAAGGCAGCTTAGGGGCCATGCGCGGCGGCTTACGGTCAACAGGGCTCGTGGCCGTGCTGTTCGTGAGCGGCCATGTCGTGGCACAGATCGTACCGCCCGATAGTGCGGTCCTGCACCGGGGTCGTCTTGCAGCAGTATCGGTGGCCGGTGTGGCCGTGATGGCCGGAAGCCTGATCGGGCTGAACGAAGCCTGGTATGCGCAGTATGACCGTGGCCGCTTCCATGGGTTCAACGATGGGGCCGAATGGCTGCAGATGGACAAGGCCGGACACGTCTTCAGCAGCTACTGGATCGGCCGATGGGGGCAGGGGCTGATGCGATCGGCCGGTGTTCCGCAACGACAGGCGGCGTGGGTGGGTGCAGGAACCTCGCTGGTCTTCCTCACCGGCGTCGAAGTGCTGGACGGGTTCAGTACGGGCTGGGGGTTCAGCGGTTGGGATATGGTGGCCAATGCAGCCGGGGCGGGCTTGTTCCTTGGCCAGGAACTGGCCTGGGGGCAGCAGCGTGTCAAGGTCAAGTACAGCGTGTGGCCCGGTCCCTATGCGGCGCAGCGGCCCGATGTGCTGGGCACGTCCTTCGCCGAGCAGGTGTTGAAGGACTACAACGCGCAGACGATGTGGCTCACGCTCTCCCTCGGGGCGGTGCGCCGACGGACAAGTGCATGGGACTGGTTCGGCGTGGCGCTGGGCCATGGGGGCGACGGCATGCTCACTGCGGAGGCCTCGCCTGGGGACGGGCGCTATCGCCAGGTGCTTCTGGCCGTGGACGTGGACCTGGAACGGATCCCCGTGCGCGGGAAGGCGTGGCGGACGGTCCTGTTCCTGCTGAACTGCATCAAGCTTCCATCGCCGGCCATCGAGTGGCGGAGCGATGGCCGGTTGATGCTGCACGGCCTCTATTTCTGAGCGAGGGCACCGGCGCCGTCCTGGAGCAGCATCACCTGCACCTTCAGCACGGCTGCCACCGTGAGACTGTCGGTCACCTCGCCGTCCATCACCATGCGGAAGAGCTCGGCGAAAGGCACCTTGCGCAGGACGAGCTCCTCGTCGTGGTCGGGCTGCGGGGGGTGGAAGCTGAGGCCCCGGGCCAGATAGATGATCGCATGCTCGTCGCTGGCCGAGTTGCTCAGGTCCATGTGGAGCAGTTCGGTCCATCGTTCGGCCACGATGCCGGCCTCTTCGCGGAGCTCGCGTTGGGCGCTGAGCAGTGGAGGGATGTCACGCCGGCCACCACCCTCGGGGATCTCCCAGCTGTATGCCTGCACCGGGTACCGGTACTGCCCGACGATCCAGGTGTTGAGGTCCTCGTCCAGCGGTACGATCCCGATCGCCAGGTTCTTGAAGTGCACCACACCGTAGATGCCCTGCCGGCCGCCGGGGTCGATGACATCGTGGTGGCTGACCGCGATCCAAGGGGTCTCGTAGCGAAGCTCCTCGTTCAGGGTGGTCCAAGGTCCTCGTTTTTCCATGTTCGTGGTCATGCGGCCAAGATACCCGCCCAGGAGCGCCACCTACCTTTGCCGCATGGGCGTGGTGCTGCGTGCCGGCGACAAGGTGTCCTTCCTTGATGAACAGGGTGGGGGAACCGTGCTGCGCGTGTTGCCACGGGAGCGCGTGCTGGTGCGAACGCACGAAGGCTTCGAACTGGAGTACCCTGTGCGGGCTTTGGTGCCACGCGTGATCGATGAGCACCAACACCGGGTGACGGATCACCAGGCCGGCATGATCGCGGCCAATGATGAGATGGAGGAGCGCCGGCGCCGCAGGAGCGCAGGTCGCGACCTGCGGCCGGGCAAGACCCCCAAACGGCCGGAGGACAGCAGCGTGGCCGAGGTGGACCTGCACCTGCACGAACTGGTCGAGGATGAGACCCGGTTGAGCGATGAGGAGAAACTGAGCTATCAGCTGGCTTTTTTCGAGCGCGCCCTGGAGGCCGCCATCCGTGACGGCAAACGGAAGCTCATCGTGATCCATGGCGTGGGTGAGGGGGTGCTGCGTGAGGAGGTGCGGCGCATCCTGCAGTACTATGACACCGTGCAGTTCCATGATGCCGATGCACGACGGTACGGGTCGGGGGCCACGGAAGTCGTCATCCACCGCCGTCGCTGAACGTGTTCGTTGACATCCTGTGCATCGCTTCGTCGCTGTCCGCCGCAAGGCGGAGAGAGGAAAGTCCGGGCAGCGCAGGGCACCGTGCTTCCTAACGGGAAGGGGGCCTGGTGGGAACGCCAGGCTCACGGAAAGTGCCGCAGAAAGGGAGACCGCCCCAGGGCCGCAAGGCTTGAGGCCGGAGTCTGGCAAGGTCCGCCTTCGCCAGGTTCCGGCGAGGCAAGGATGAAAAGGTGAGGTAAGAGCTCACCAGTGCCGGTGGCGACATCGGCAGCTTGGTAAACCCCACGGGCTGAAAGACCAAATAGGTCGGGGTCCGGCCGGATCACCCCGCAAGGGGCTCCGGACGGTAAGGGCGGCCCGTCCGATCCCGGCGGGTAGGTCGATGGAGGTCCATCGCGAGGTGGACCCTGGATAGATGACGAGGGCCCCGCTCCGGCGGGGAACAGAACCCGGCTTACAGATGCACAGGCCTTATCGCGAAGGGCCTTCACGCCACGCCGTCCGCGTGCGCGTGGGGCCCTTCGTCGCATCCGTCCGCGGCACGGAGCTTGCCGAACCGCCCGTCTACCTTTGACCCCATGCTGCGACCGCTGCGCGTCTGCGCCCTACTGATCCTCAACGCCCTGCTCGTCTGCCCGCTGCAGGTGTTCGCCCAGGAGGAGGTCACCGTCCGCGGGCGGGTCGTTGCCCAAGGTCATCAAGGCAGTTACTATGACCTCATGGTGGTGAACAAGCGCACGCGGACGGGCAGCTTCGGCAATGCGGATGGCACCTTCACCGCCCGTATGCTTCGGACGGACACACTGCTGGTGGGCCTGGGAGGCTATGTCACAAAACCCTTCACCGTGCGTGACAGCGTGCCCAAGGCGGCGTATGATGTGGTGATCGCCCTGTCACCATGGACCATCGTGCTGCCCGAGGCCAGCGTCCTGAGCGAGCGGACGCTCAAGCAGATCCAGCAGGATATCGCCAAGCTGGGCTACAAGGAGTCGGACTATCGCGTGAGCACCGTGGACGCGTTGCAGAGCCCCATCACCTTCCTGTACCAGGAGTTCAGCCGGCGCGAGCGCAGCAAACGGGAGGTGGCGAGGCTGCAGAACGAGGACCGGAAGCGCGACCTGCTGAAGGAGCTGCTGCACAAATACGTGGAATATGACATCATCAACCTGAGCAACGACAGCTTCGACGATTTCATCGATTTCTGTGCGGTGCCGGACGCGGTGATGCAGGGGCTCAGCCAGTATGAGTTCCTCATCTACGTGAAGAAGAAGTACGAGCTGTACAGCAGCCTGGGGCCCACCCGTCGGTATTGAATCCGTCCATGGACACGCGCTGCCTGCTTCGTCGCGCGGTGGAGGGCATCGCAGTGCTGCTGCTGATGGTGATGCGTGTTCCGGCCCAGCCGGACACTCTTCCGCCGGGGATCCTGCTGGACGAGGCGGTGGTGCTGGCCCAACGGGAGGGCTTCGACATCGCGGCCTTCATCGCACGGGTGCGCTCGGACACCACCTACCAGGATGCCTTCCTCAACCTGCGCCGACATCCGCACCGAACGGAAGGTGAACTGCGCGTGCATGACCCTCGCGACCGTGAGCGGGCAGGGTTCTTTCGCATCGCCCATCTGGTGCGTGAAGGGGGTATGGCTGCCCAGTTGATCGACAGCGTGCGTGAGGAAGGTCGTCTGCGCAAGGCGGATGGCGACCACCGGTACCTCACGGCGCGGATGTTCCAGAGCCTGTTCTTTCCGGAGGGGCCACGGCCCGTGCCGGCGGCCGTCGCGGAGGTGCCGGCAGCGCGTACCGGCGGTTCACGGTTCGAACGCTACCGTGCCGACCTCAAGGTGTTCATGTTCAACCCCGGCGAAGGGCTTGACGTACCGGTCGTGGGGGACAAGTTGGCGCTCTTCGATCCCACGATCGCCCGGTACTATGCCATGAGCATCTGGAGCGGCGAACGCAACGGGCATGATTGCTGGGTGTTCAGCGCGGATGTGCTGCCGGAGGCCCCCCGCCACGCGGTGGTGATCAGGATGATGGACACATGGTTCGACAAGACCACCGGACAGGTGATCGCACGCGAGTACCGCATGTCCCATGCAGGCATGTTGATGAGCTTCGACATCACCATGGTGGTGGACCTGGCCGTGAAGGAGGGGGTGCTTGTGCCCACGCACGTGCGGTACGACGGAGATTGGGACCTGCCCTTGCAGCGGCGCGAGCGCGTGCGCTTTTTCCTGCGCACGACGGAATGGTCGGCGTGGCGATAAGGTCCGGTCCCCGGATCAGTGGCGTCCCTGCGCCGCCAGCCAGCGCTCCGCGTCCAACGCGGCCATGCACCCGGTGCCTGCGCTGGTGACGGCCTGGCGATACACCTTGTCCGCGGCATCGCCGGCCACGAACACGCCGGGTACCTTGGTGCTCGTGCGATCGGGGTCGTGCTTCAGGTAGCCGGCCTCGTCCATGTCCAGCCAGCCTTTGAAGATGTCGGTGGCCGGCTTGTGCCCGATCGCGACGAAAAGGCCGGTGACATCCAGCTTGCGCTCCTCACCGGTCTTGTTGTTCACGGCGAGGATGCCGTCCACGGCGTGTTCGCCCAGCACATCCTTCACTTCGGTGTTGAAGAGCACCTCGATGTTGGGTGTGTTCTCCACGCGATGCACCATGGCCTTGGAGGCGCGGAACTTGTCGCTGCGGACCAGCATGTACACCTTGGGGCAGAGCTTGGCGAGGTAGGTGGCCTCCTCGGCGGCCGTGTCGCCGGCGCCCACGAGGGCCACGTTCTGCCCCCGGTAGAAGAAGCCATCGCACACGGCACAGGCCGTGACCCCGCCGCCCATGTCGCGCAGGCGCAGCTCGTTGGGCAGGCCGAGCCATTTGGCGCTGGCGCCGGTGCTGATGATCACCGTATCGGCGTGGATCTCGTCCTTGTCATCCACCCACACCTTGTGCACCGGACCGCTGAAGTCCACCTTGGTGACCCAGCCGTTGCGGATGCGTGTGTCGAACCGGAGCGCCTGTTGCTTGAGATCCTCCATCATGTCAGGTCCGGTGCGCCCGTTGGGATAGCCGGGGTAGTTGTCCACCTCGGTGGTCTGGGTGAGCTGGCCTCCGGGGAGGGGGCCTTCGATCATCAGCGGCTTGAGGTCGGCACGGGCGGCGTAGATGGCGGCGCTGTATCCGGCGGGGCCTGATCCGATGATCAGGCACTTGACGTGGTCGGTGGTGGACATGGCGGTTCGAGGGGCCGCAAAGCTATGCGCCCCGGCGGGCCGATGCGGTGATGCACATCACGCCGCTCACGGGATGCACACCAGCGTATCGAGGTAGGCGTGCAGCCCGGCCCAGACGCCGAGGCCGCCCTCGATGTTGCTGCGCACGTTGGCCGGCTGGGTGAACAGATCGCCCTGGGTGGCCACGTTGTTCTCATAGCTGCGGTAGAAGTCGTAACTGGCCTTGTCCAGGGAGATCAGCTTCACGGCCACGGTATCGCCGCGTTTGAAGGTGCTGCCCCGGTCCTCGGGGTCCGAGAAGCTGCTGCTGCCGCGCGAGATGATGAACTCGATGGCCTGGCCGTTGAAGTACTGGTCGTTGCTGGTGCTGCCCAGTGGCGCGGCGAAAGTGGCGTCCAACGCGGCGCCATCATCCCCGGTGTTGAGGCGGCGTGTCATCACGCGATAGAAGTTGTTCGGTGCCGGAGGATCGATGCTTCGGGCCCACAGGAAGCCGGTGCTGTCGTCGCCATCGCTGCCATCCTGGTCGATGAGGCGGAACCACAAGGAGTCCAAGGGGACGGCGGGCACAATGCGCGTGGTGCTGGTCAAGGTCTTGCCTTCGGCCTCGATCCGGAGGTCGTACACCCCCCCCTCCTCGCCATAGATGGCCGGGTTCGTGGTCGAATAGAGGCAGATGTCGACGTTGGCCAGCAGCTGCGGGTCCAGCCCGGTGGCCTCGGCTGCCAGCAGGATCTGCTCCTCGGTGAGGATGGACGAGCAGACCATGTCCAGCGTGTCGGTGACCAGACCATTGCTGACGATGACCACGGCATTCTTCACGAAGAGACCGGCGAACGAGCTCAGGTCCGTGGGAGCGAAGAAGCTCTGGGTCCTGGTGAGGATGATGATGGGCGGCTCACCGGGTTCGATGGTGCCCTCGACGACAAGTCGGGGCTCGGTCTCGGGAACGTCCACGGTGATCTCCTTCTCGCAGGCGCCGAGCGCCAGGACGAGGGCCGTCGACAGCAGCAGGGGGAGGGCGCGGTTCGTCATCAGAACTTGAAGTTCCAGGTGATGGAGGGAAGGATGCTGAACAGGCTCACCTGCTTGGCCACCACCTGCAGGCTGCCGTCGCCGACGTTGCCTTCGTTGTCGAAGTAGATGAAATAGGGGTTCGCGCGATTGTACACGTTGTACACGGCGAGGGTCCAGCTACTGCGCCAGCGCCGGGTGCGGTACGTGACCTCGCCAGTGGTTTTGTCCTTCACCTTCCGTTGTTCCTTGTTGTTGAGGGTGACGGCCAGGTCGAGGCGGTGGTACGGGGCCATGCGGAAGCCGTTGCGCTCGGTGTACTCGCTGACCAGATTGCCTTCCACGAAGTAGCGGTTCACCGGCAGCGTGGCGGCCTGGCCGGTGGAGTATACGAAGGTGCCGGCGAAGTTCCACCGCTTGTTCAGCTCATACACGGCCACCACGCTCAGGTCGTGGCGGCGGTCCCACCGGCTGGGGAACTCCCGCCCCTCGTTGATGTCGGGGAAGATCCGCATGGTCTTGCTCCAGGTGTAGCCCACCCAGCCATTGAGCTTGCCGGTGGCCTTCTTCACGAAGAGCTCGGCACCATAGCTGTAGCCGTTCCCGAAGACGAGCTGGGTGTAGTAGTTGGTGTTGCCGTTGGCCTGGGGTTCGGCACCCTCGGCGTACTCCACCAGGTTGCGCATGTCCTTGTAGTACACTTCCACGCTCGTCTCGAGCATGTTGTCGAGGAAGTTGCGGAAGTAGCCGGCGGCGTATTGGGTGCCGATCAGGGGCTTCACCTCCCGGCTGGCGGGGATCCACACATCGGTGGGCAGGGCGATGCTGCTGAAGCTGGCCAGATGCACATATTGCTGGCCCCGGTTGAAACTGGCCTTCACGCTGCTGCGCTCGTTGAGGCGATAACGGGCGCTGAGGCGCGGTTCCAGCGCGAAGTAGCTGCCCACCGTTTCGCCGCCGGAGAACGTTCTGGTGCCGGTGCGCTCGCCCTGCTCATCGAGCACGAACTCATCGAAGGGGCCCACATGCGCGAAGCCGGTGAAGCGCAGACCGGCGTTGATGCGGACCTCGTCCGTGAGGTCGAACTCGTCCTGCACGTACACGGCCCCCTCGTGGGCGATGAGCAGACTGGGCGCGAGGATGTCGAAGTCGGTGGTGCCGGTGCGGGCCTCCACCGTGCTTGGTGTATAGGTGTGATGGATGTACTGGCCGCCGTATTTGAGCGTATGGCGCACACTGGCGTAATGGCTCAGGTCCATCTTGAGGCCCACATCCTTGATGCCGCTGAACAGCGAGAAGGCGAAGAATTCCTGATCGGCCTTGAACTCGAACCGGTAGTCGCTGAAGGTGGCGGTGGTGTTCAGGAAGAGCTTCGGGCCGAAGACGTGGTTCCAACGCGCGCTCACCGTGGCGTTGCCCCACGGGATGCGGAAGGTGGGCGCATCGGGGTCGCTGTTGGCGAAGGTGAACACATCGCGTCCGAAGTAGCCGCTGAGATAGAGGCGGTCCTTGTCGCTCAGGCGGTAGTTCACCTTGGCGTTCACGTCATAGAAGTAGTAGCCCGAACCACCGAAGGCCGAACTGTCCGGGATGAAAGGCTTGGTGATGACGTCGATGTAGGTGCGGCGACCGCTCAGCAGGAAGCTGGCGCGCTCCTTCACGATGGGTCCTTCCACCGTGAGGCGCGAACTGATGAGGCCGATGCCGCCCTGGGCGTGGAAGGACTTGTCGTTGCCCTCCTTCATGCTGATGTCGAGGACCGAGCTGATGCGACCGCCGTACATGGCGGGGATGCCGCCCTTGATGAGCTCGATGTTCTTCACGGCGTCGGCGTTGAACACACTGAAGAAGCCGAAGAGGTGGCTGGCGTTGTACACGGTGGCCTCGTCCAGCAGGATGAGGTTCTGGTCCGGCCCGCCGCCGCGCACGTAGAAGCCGGCATTGCCCTCACCGTTGCTCTTCACGCCCGGCAGGTACTGAAGGGTCTTCAGGAGGTCCACTTCGCCAAGGAGCGCGGGCAGCAGCTTCACCTGCTGCACATCCAGTTCGGCCCGGCCCATGTCGGTGCTTTCGGTGTTCTTCCGGGCGTCCTTCCCGGTGATGGTCACCTCCTGGGCGATGATCGCATCCGGCTGGAGCTCGATGTTCAGCACTTGGTCGGCCTTCAGCTCCACGGTGATCGACCGGTCACCGTAGCCCAGGTAGCTGGTGTTCACCGTGTAGGTCCCGGGTTCCAGGGTCAACGAGTAGTACCCGTAAGCGTTGGTGGCGGTCCCTTTCTTGATGGCGGGGAGATAGATCCCGGCGCCGATCAGGGCCTCACCGCTGGCCGCATCCTTCACATACCCGCTCAGGGTGTGCCGATCCTGGGCGAGCGCCAGGGCGAAGGATAGGAATGCGAGGACCAGTGCGGGAAAGCGCATGCGAGGGTCGGCAAAAGTAGCCGTGCACGGTGAGGACAACGCTCAGGATCCATGAATGTTTGATTTCCCCCATGAGCGGTGCGATCGGATGTGTACAACGCTGTGCATAACCTCACGGAAGCTTCACATTCCGGGAAGCGCGGGCCGTCGGGTGGATCGGACCTTTGTCCGCATACCAGGAGCATGATGAACACCTTCCTCCGGAAGTATCACACAAGTCTGTTGACCTTCGGCATTTACCTGGCCCTGACGGCGTTCGCCCTCATGGTATCGCTTGGCCTGCTGTAAGGTGCACCCGGGACCGGCGGATTCGCACGGGATGTTTACATTTGCGCCCCCTTGGGTGTAGCGCAGCCCGGTAGCGCATCCCGCCGGTGGCGGGATGGTCGCTGTGAAATGCGGGACAAGGTCTTCGGGGTGTAGCGCAGCCCGGTAGCGCACTTGCATGGGGTGCAAGTGGTCGCTGGTTCGAATCCAGTCACCCCGACTGGTCCTGGGAGGGCCGCCGATCCGGCGGCCCTCTTCATTGGGGCGGTCGATGGGTGCCACGTTCTATATCCTGTACTCCGCTCAATTGGATCGGTTCCACATCGGTCACACGACCGAAAGGATGGACGAGCGTCTGCGCAAGCACCTATCCGGGCACGGTGGGTGGACATCACGCGCCTAGGACTGGCGGGTCGCGCATGAGGAACCATATGCGGACAAGGCAATGGCATCCCGGAGGGAGCTGAAGGTGAAGGGATGGAAAAAGCGGTCCCGGATCGAGGCGCTCATTGGCGCAGGCCGGTAGCGCATCCCGCCCGGAGGCGGGATGGTCGCTGGTCCGGATCCAGTCACCCCGACTGGTCCTGGGAGGGCCGCCGATCCGGCGGCCCTCTTCATGGGCGTTACTCCTCCTGACCATGGCCGTGTGCGTTGGCCCTCGGCGGACGATCGGCCAGAAGAACTCCTTGTTCAGGTGCGGACGAGACCACCGGAGAGCGCTCGGCAGGTGTGCGTCCGTGCGGGGTGAACCGTTGGTCACTGGGTTTCCGTGAAGAACGGTCCCCCCAATGCAGGTGCGCAGCGGTATTTTCGCGACCCCGACCCCATCATGTCCGATCACCATTATCTGGTCGTTCCCGGCCTGGCCCTTCTGCTTTCGCAATGCTCGCCGCAAGCCGGGCAGCACGGAGGGGGCGGAGAACAGGGGAACGACGCTCAGAGCCGCACCACCGCCATGGACATCCACAGCGCCGCGCGCCCCCGGGAGGCCGTCATCACCCACCTGCATCTGGACATTACCGTGGACATGCAGGGGCACCGGATCGCGGGCACGGCCAGCTACGCACTTGCTCCCGGGCACGGTGCTCGCGTGGTGCTGGATACCGATGGCCTGCGGATCGATTCGGTCACTGATGGTGGCGGACGCTCGCTGCCCTACACGCTGGGGGAAGCAGGCCCGTTGGGCGCCGCGCTCGAGGTGGAGCTTCCGGAAGCGGTTGATACCATTCGCATCGCCTATGCCACCGGGCCCGGGGCGCGAGCGCTTCAGTGGCTGAGCCCCGGGCAGACCAAGGGCGGACGGCATCCCTTCCTCTTCACCCAGGGGCAGGCGATCCTCACCCGCAGTTGGATCCCGGTCCAGGACAGCCCGGGCATCCGCTTCACCTATGAGGCCGACGTGCGCGTGCCGAGTGAGCTGATGGCGGTGATGAGCGCGGCCAACCCCCAGCAACGTTCAGCGGATGGCACTTACCACTTCCGCATGGACCAACCCATCCCGGCCTACCTGATGGCCCTGGCCGTGGGGGACATTTCCTTCAAACCGATCGGGGAGCGCACGGGGGTCTATGCCGAACCGGAACTGGTGGAGAAGGCCGCCTGGGAGTTCGCTGACATGGAGGACATGGTGGAGGCCGCCGAAGCCTTGTACGGGCCCTACCGCTGGGAGCGCTACGACGTGCTGGTGCTTCCTCCGAGCTTCCCTTTCGGCGGCATGGAGAACCCGAGGCTCACGTTCGCCACGCCGACCATCCTGTCCGGCGACCGGTCCCTTACCGCGCTCATCGCCCACGAGCTGGCGCACAGCTGGAGCGGGAACCTGGTGACGAACGCCACTTGGAACGACTTCTGGCTGAACGAGGGCTTCACGGTCTACTTCGAGAAGCGGATCTGCGAGCGGCTCTACGGACCCGAGTATGCCGGTATGCTGGCCCTGTTGGGTTATCAGGACCTTCAGCATTCCGTGGCGCGCTTCACCGGTGAGGGTGCCGAACAGGACACCCGGTTGAAGCTCGATCTGTCCGGCCGCGATCCCGACGACGGGGTCTCCGACATCGCCTACGAGAAAGGATATGCCTTCCTGCGCCGATTGGAGGAGGAGGTCGGCCGCGAGCGTTTCGACGCCTTCCTCCGGGCCTATTTCGATCGCTTCGCCTTCAAGGCCATCACCACCGAGGAATTCCTGGCCCACTTGGACGAACACCTGGTGCGGCCTCTGAACGTGCAGGTGGACATCAAGGAGTGGGTCTACGGCACGGGCATGCCCAAGGACCTGGTGGTGCCGGTGAGCGACCGGTTCCTGAAGGTGGAGGTGGAGATCGAGCGGTGGCGGACCGGCACGCCGGCCAAGGACCTGCGGACCACGGGCTGGAGCACCTTCGAGTGGATGCACTTCGTGCGGCACCTGCCGGACAGCCTCAGCGGCGACCGCATGGCCGACCTGGATGCCGCCTTCGGCTTCACCCGTTCGGGCAATGCGGAAGTGGTGGCGGCCTGGCTGGAGCAGTGCGTGCGCAATGACTATCCCCCGGCCTACGAACGGCTGGATGCCTTCCTCACCGAGGTGGGGCGCAGGAAGTTCGTGCAACCCCTGTTCGAGGCCCTGCAGACCAGCGAGAAGGGCCGTGCGATGGCGCGCAACATCTACCAACGGGCGCGCCCCAACTACCACTCGGTGACGGTGCGCACGATCGATGAGCTTCTGGACTGGACGCCGATGAGCGATCCGGTGACCTTGTGATCAGCCGAAGCACCGGCGCAGCACCACCGGGTCCAGGGCATGGCCCCCGGGAAAGAGGTGGCGCTCCACGGCAATGCCTGCCAAGACCAGGCGTTCCGCGTTCTGCTCCCACTGCGCCCGTGGCACCAGTGCGTCCTGCTCACCATGCACGAGGTCCACGCTGCAACCATGGAATGCCGTGGCAAGGTCTTCGTGCTGCAGCTCAGGCGGCAGGCTTCCTCCCCAGAGCACGGCCTGTACCGGCCGGGCCCGGCCGCGCGCGAGCCAGCGGGCCACGGTGGCCACGCCTTGGGAATAACCCAGCACATGCAGGGGGCGGCGTCCGGCGGTGGGCTGGAGGAGCTCGATCAGCGCATCGAGGTAACGTACATGGTCGTCGATCTCGTGCTCGCGGTCCTCGCGGGTCATCCACGCGGCGCCCACCCGCTGATGCGCGTCATCGAGGTAGAACCGGCTGAGCCCTTCCGGGGCCACCACGGCATCGGCACCCGCCACAGGGGCGAAAGCGTTCAGGAAATAGCGGGCAAGCTGGCCATACCCGTGGACCACCACCCAGAGCCGGGGGGCGGTGAGCGGATCGCCGAGCTGATGGAAACGGGCCGTTCGGCCCACGCGGATGAAGCGCTCCTCCACGGTTAGAAGCTGAGCAGGGCCTTCAGCGCCTCGGCCACTTTGTCCGCACTGGGGATCATGGCCGCCTCCAACGTGCTGTTGAGCGGGATGGCGGGCATGTCCACGGCACCCAGGGTGCGCACGGGAGCGTCGAGGTGCTCGAAGCAGCGGTCGCCGATGCGAGCAGCGAGGGCCTGGGCGAAGCTGTTGGTGAGCTGTTCCTCGGTGACCACCAGGCAGCGGCCGTGCGCGCGCACCTGCTCCATCACGGTATTCTCGTCCAACGGCACCAGGGTGCGGAGGTCGATGAGGGTGATGCGGCCGGGGAAGGCCTTGGCGGCGGCCTGGGCCCAGTACACGCCCATGCCGTAGGTGACCACCACCGCGGCCTGGCCGAAGGCCATGGTGTCCGCATCGGCCTGGAGCACCACACGTGCCTTGCCGAAGGGGATGATGTAATCCGGCGAAGGCTCCACGCTTTTGGCGTCCTCGGTGCCCTTGATCTTGCTCCAGTAGAGGCCTTTGTGCTCCAGCATCACCACGGGATTGGGGTCGTGGTAGGCGGCCTTCATCAGGCCCTTGAGGTCGGCGCCGGTGCTGGGGTAGGCGATCTTGATGCCCTTGATGGTGCACAGCACGCTCTCCACGCTGCTGCTGTGGTAGGGCCCTCCGCTCCCGTAGGCGCCGATGGGCACGCGGATGATGCAGGAGACCGGCCACTTGCCCACGGTGAGGTAGGCGCTGCGGGCCACTTCGGTGAAGAGCTGGTTGAGCCCCGGCCAGATGTAGTCGGCGAACTGCACCTCCACGATCGGCTTGAGGCCCGCGGCGCTCATGCCCACGGTGCTGCCGATGATGAAGGCCTCCTGGATGGGCGTATTGAACACCCGGTGGTCACCGAAATCGCGCGCCAGGGTGGCCGCCTCGCGGAACACACCGCCGAGCCGGGCGCCCACGTCCTGGCCGTAGAGCAGACAGCGCGGGTCCTCCTGCATCAGCTCCCGGATGGCGAAGAGCGCACAGTCCACCATTACGGTGGGCTGACGGTCCTTCGGTGCCCGTTCGCCACGCTCTTCCGTGACGGGTGTCGGGGCGAAGGCATGGGTCAGCAGGTCCTCGGGGGAGGGGTCGGCCGCGGCGCAGGCGCGGTCGAAGTCGGCCTTCACACGGGCGATCGCCTTCTGCTCGATCTGCTTGAGCCCGTCGAGCTGCAGACGGTTGTCCAGGCAGTGCTGCAACAGGCGGGGGTGCGGGTCGCGCTTGCGGTGCTCGGCCAGGTTCTCCTCGCTGCGGTAGAACTCCATGCGCACCCCGCTGGTGTGGTGGTTGAGCAGGGGCACCTTCGCGTGCACCAGGAAAGGCCGACGCTCCTTCCGCACGGTGGCGATCACTTCGTTCAGCGTGGCGTAGCAGGTGGGGAAGTCGCTGCCGTCGATGCTGCGCACCTCCAGGCCCTTGAATCCCTTGGCATACTCGGAGGCATCGGCCACACGGATCTCGTCGGCGCTGGCGCTGATGTCCCATTCATTGTCCTGCACCAGATAGATGATGGGCAGCTTCTTGAGCACGGCCATCTGGAAGGCCTCGGCCACCTCGCCTTCGGTGATCGAGGCGTCGCCCAGGGAGCAGACCACGATGGGCGCCTCCTTGTCCGATGAACCATTGAGGTCATGGGCCACACCGGCGCGCTCCTTGTACCACAGGCCCAGGGCGATGCCGGTGGTGGGGATGGCCTGCATGCCCGTGGCGCTGCTCTGGTGCGGGATCCTCGGCATGCCTTCGCGCCGCAGGCTGGGATGCCCATAGTAGGTGCGGCCACCGCTGAAAGGGTCGTCGCGCTTGGCCAGCAGTTGCAACATCAGTTCGTACGGTTCCATGCCGATGCCGAGCAGGATGCTGTCGTCGCGGTAATACGGGGCCACGTGGTCCTG
>Ga0138256_10001123_pt1 | contig 28696 bp, 24 predicted proteins | sample KNB2016incub_MG_FD_105486 | JGI IMG/M metagenome (GOLD analysis project Ga0138256, IMG submission 105486) | Active sludge microbial communities from wastewater in Klosterneuburg, Austria - KNB2014incub_MG | ecosystem: Engineered > WWTP > Activated sludge > Unclassified | place: Austria... | reverse complement strand
TTTCCATACGCATGATCGATCGCCCGGTCGCGCGCTTCGAGGGTGGCGCGCAGCTGAGCCGCATCGATCAGCGTCTCGCCCGTGAGCGCATTCATCCGCCGGGCGAGCTCCTCGACCTTCGACTCGACGATGAAGTCCCCGCCGTGGTCCATGAAGGCCTGCACCGGCCCCGGTACCCCGCCTCGCACCCGGCCGAGCACGTCCTGCCAGCGACGGTTGGTCAGGTCGGGGTTCTGTTCGGAGCCCGACAGGGCGAACTCGCGCTCGATGATCTTCCTGGTGAGCACGAACCACGACCAGTCGTGGCCGATGCGGCGGAGATAGGCGAGCGTCCCCAACGTGTCGAAGCCGGGAAAGAGCGGCGTGGGGAGCCGGCGCCCGCAGGCGTCGAGCCAGACCGACGATGGGCCGGGAAGGATGCGGATGCCGTGCATCGGCCAGATCGGGTCCCAATTGGTGATCCCTTCCACATAGTGCCACATGCGGTCGCGGTTGATGAGACGCGCTCCCGCGCGCTCGGCGACACCGAGCATCAGCCCGTCGACGTGCGCCGGCACGCCGGAGATCATGTGCGCCGGCGGATCGCCCATGCGGGCGGGCCAGTTCTGGCGCACAAGGGCGTGGTTTCCTCCGATCCCCCCCGACGTGACGATCACCACTGGCGCCGAGTAGGTGAACGTCCCGACCGGGGTCCGCGATGAGGCGGCACCGCGGGGGACCGCGCTCGGCTCGAGGACTTCGCCTTGCACCCCGTCCACGGCCCCCGCCGTTCTCGAAAGCGCCGTGACCCGATGCCTGAAGTGCAGCGTGACCAGGCCACGCGCCACCGCACCGCGCACCCGCCGCTCGAACGGCTCCAGCACACCCGGCCCCGTCCCCCACGTCACATGGAATCGCGGGACCGAGTTGCCATGCTCGGTCGCCAGGTTCCCCCCGCGCTCGGCCCACCCGACCACCGGGAAGATCCGCAGCCCCATGGCGTGCAGCCACGACCGTTTCTCGCCAGCCGCAAAGTCGACGTACGCCTCGGCCCAGCGGCGCGGCCAGACGTCCTCGGGGCGATCGAAGCCGGCGGTGCCGAGCCAGTCCTGCCATGCCAGCTCGCGCGAGTCGCGAATCCCGAGGCGGCGCTGTTCGGGGGAATCGACGAGGAAGAGACCGCCCAGCGACCAGAAGGCCTGCCCGCCGAATGACGCCTCCGGCTCCTGGTCGAGCAGGAGGACGCGCTTGCCGGCGTCGGCCAGTTCGGCGGTGGCGGCCAGTCCGGCCAGCCCGGTGCCAACGACGATGGCGTCTGCGTCGTATCTGCTCATGGCAGGGAAGTCTACGGCGGAGCTTTCGCCGGTGCACGTATCGTCGCCGCACCCCCGCCTGCCGGCTTCCTTCACTTGGCCGCATTCCCTGGCTTCGCGCGGCATCGCCCCCACTCAGGACTTTCCCATGCGCTTCGTCCGCTGCCTCATCGTCCCGGTCGCGTTGCTCGCGCTGCCGCTTGCCCTGCCGCTCGCGCTGCCAGCGCAGGGGGCGGATCGCCTCGACTACCAGATGCTTGGCCGCATTCGCGACGAAGGGATGCAGCGCTCGCAGGTCATGGACATCGTCTCCTGGCTGGCCGACGTGAAGGGGCCGCGACTCACCGCGAGCCCCGGCTTCAACCAGGCCGGTGACTGGACCATCGAGACACTGAAGAAGTGGGGGATGTCCAACGTGCGCTACGAGCGCTGGCCGTTCGGCCGCGGCTGGTCGCTGGAGCGCTTCAGCGCCCACATGATCGAGCCGCAGATCCAGCCACTCATCGGCTATCCCAAGGCGTGGTCGCCGGGTACCGGCGGGGTCGTGACCGGCGAGGTCGTGCAGGTCACCATCAACACGCCGGCCGACGTCGAGAAGTACAGGGGCAAGCTCAAGGGGAAGATCGTTCTCCCGCAGGCCGAGCGCGCGGTCCGCATGCTGGAGGGGGACCTCGTCCTCAAGATGGGGGAGAAGGAAGTGAAGGAAGCGGAGTCGACCCCCATTCCGTCCGTCGGCGGCCCGCGCTTCCCGACCCCCGCCATCGCGCCGGCGGTGCTGAACAAGTTCTATGTCGATGAAGGAGTCGTCGCGATCTTCGACCGGGGGTCCGACTCCGACATGTCGGCTGGCGGGAGCGACATGTCGTGGCAGACGCAGCGCGTGGACGGCGGCACGGTCTTCGTCGGGAGCGGTGGCAGCCGCGATCCGAACGCCCCGCCGGTCCCGGTCCAGGTGACGCTGGCGGTGGAGCACTACAACCGGATGATCCGCATCCTGCAGAAGGGGGTGCCGGTCAAGGTCGAACTCGACCTGCGCGTCAAGTTCCACGACGAAGGGGCGACGCCGAACGGCTTCAACATCATCGCCGAGATCCCCGGAACCGACCCCAAGCTCAAGGACGAGATCGTGCTGATCGGTGGCCACTTCGATTCGTGGCATGCGGGCACCGGAGCCACCGACAACGCCACCGGCTCGGCCGCCATGATGGAGGCGCTGCGCATCCTCAAGACGTTAGGCGTGCAGCCGCGCCGCACCATCCGCATCGCCCTGTGGGGTGCCGAGGAGCAGGGGCTGCTGGGGTCGCGCGACTACGTGAAGAAGCACATCGCCGACGGCGACACGCGCATGCCGGAGTACGACAAGCACTCAGCCTACTTCAACATCGACAACGGGACCGGGAAGATCCGCGGTATCTGGATGCAGCAGAATTTCGGTGTGCAGCCGATCTTCCAGCAGTGGATCACCCCGCTCGCCGACCTCGGCGTCAATACGCTGGGTCCACGCTCGGTGACCAGCACCGACCACCTGCCGTTCGACGCGGCGGGGATCCCCGGCTTCCAGTTCATCCAGGAGCGCCTGGAGTACAACTCGCGCACGCACCACTCCAACATGGACGTGGTGGACCGTGTGCAGCGCGACGACATGGTACAGATGTCCACGGTGGTGGCCTGGTTCGCCTACAACGCGGCCATGCGCGACGAGAAGCTCCCGCGCAAGGCGCCGCCCACACCGCGCGTCGCGCAGTGAGCGATGCGGGGCGTCCCGGCGCTGGCGGCCGTCAGGCCACTGACGGCCGTCCAATAGACGCCGGCGTGCGCATCGGGCACGTGCACCTCAAGGTGGCCGACCTGCAGCGCGCCCTCGACTTCTACTGCGGCGTGTTGGGGTTCGAGCTGCAGCAGAAGTACGGCGACCAGGCGGCGTTCGTCTCGGCGGGCGGCTATCACCATCACATCGGGCTCAACACGTGGGAGAGCCTGGGTGGTATGCCACCGGCGCGTGGGACGACCGGGCTGTATCACGTCGCCATTCTCTACCCGTCACGCGCCGCGCTGGGCGACGCGCTCCGGCGCCTCAACGAGGCGGGAGTGGCGCTGGATGGGGCGAGCGACCACGGGGTGAGCGAGGCGCTCTACCTGCGCGACCCCGATGACAACGGGATCGAGCTGTACTGGGACCGTCCGGAGGCCGAGTGGCCGCGTGACGCGGAGGGGCGGTTGCAGATGACGACGGGACGGCTGGACCTGCAGCGCGTGCTGGAGGCGGCGTCAGGGGGCTGACGACGACAATCGTCTTCGGCGAGCACGAGCAGTGGAATACCTACAAGGACTGAGCGGGCACTGACCAGCGCCCTCTCCCGTCCGCGCTCCGGCTGCGCCATACTCCACGCGACGACTCGCCGTTCGGCTCCGGAAGCCACGACGGTCGCACGACCTGGCCGAGGCGCATGTGCGGTGCGCACCATCGTCCGCTGCTCGTGTCGCCTGATAGATTTCGAGTCGGTCGAGGGTCATACATGCGAACACTCCTGCCCGCCCCGAGCATGCCCGATCCGCGCCGCCCCGCAGCCGAAGAGCAATCGTTGGCCGAGTTTCCCGCTGGGCTGCGGGCCCTGCTCGACCGCGAACTCGCCGCCGGCAATACCATCGAGTGGATAAGGGCCGGCAGCCATCCCGCGCCGCCGATCGGCGCCTGCGTCATGCTCGCGCGTCCCCGCACCACGAGTGAGCCACTGCCCGAGGGAGTCCGCAGCTACACGCGCAGTTCTTCGTCATACAGCGATGAGATCACCGAAGGAGTCGGACACTTCTACGTCCTGACGCCGCCCGGCGCGCCTCCCGACATGCCGAGCATGGATGCGATCCGTGCGACACACGCGCCGCCGGAGTGGACGCCACCCGTCGCGCCGACCCCGCCGGCCGATGAGCACATCGTGCTCGACATCCGTGGCGAGACGATTGTCTATCACGCGGGTGGGCGCCACACGTACGTCCGGTGGACCTATACCAATGGGCACAGGCTCGTCCGGTCAAGCCTCACGCATTGGCAGGGAGCCGGGCCGGGTCAATCTGTCGCGATGAGTCCCGAGGAGGGCGATCGCGTGTTCGCGCGTGTGCTTGCGCTGGCGCCGCGTCTGGTGGGCACGGCGAACATCATTGTCGAGCCGTGAGTGGTGGTGTTGTTGTCGGGACGCGGCCAGGAGACGTTGCGACCAGGGCGGCAAGGGCGACAATCGCCGTACCCGCACGCCGGTCGCTCACGCCTGCAGCGATGACCTGACCCGGGTCAACACCCGGGTCAATACTGGGGTCAATACTCGGGTCGACCGGCTGCAGCCGTTCACGGGTGCGGGGCAACCCCGCCCCTACCGACAGACCTCGAATGCCGGTAGGTGCTTTTCGAGCGACGCTCGGCGGTTGTTGGTGAGTACGTTGCGCACATCCGTGGGCAGGGTGAGCGCGAGGGCGTTGTCGTAGAGCGCGATGTTCGCCACCTCGGCGCCCGCAGCTCCCGCACACGCCGCGGCCACCGACGCGAAGCGAGGCACGTTATTGAGGTGCCAGATGCTGACTGGTACCGGCAATCCCCGCCGTTCGAAGAGCGCCGCGAGCGATGCGGAATGCCGCTGCTCGGCGTACACGACGTTGTAGAAGGGGAGCGTGTTGCCGAAGTCGGCGAGCACCCTCAGGTACGTCTCTTCGGCGTGGTATTCGTCCTGAATGGCGGCCGTCATTGCCGCCTGGACCTCGGTGGTGACGGCGACCGTGGTCGTGGTGGGCCCGTCGTCGCTGCTGCACGCCGTGACGACTGCCACGGTCAGTGCGAGGACAATCTGCGTGGTTTTCATGGTTCACATCCTCGAAAGGAGCGATCGCTCAATACATACTACATGGTGATATAGTTATATAGTAGACTGTGTGCGTGGCCCGCAAGGGAGCTGGCACTGCTGTCCCAGGGAGTGCGGAACCGACAGATCCTGCGGCCATCCCCCCGCCACGGCGAGAAACCCTTATCTCACCTCACCATCCCCCTGCCACCACTGCCGCGGCAACGCCCGCTGCCGTGGCCACACCTCGCCCATCGTCTCCGTGTCGTACAATCGCCCGTTGACCATCACCCGACGGATCGAGAGCGAGTTCCGGATGTCCTCCAGCGGGTTCCGGTCCAGCACCTGCAAGTCGGCCAGCTTGCCGACCTCAATCGAACCGAAGTTCTTCCCATGGCCGATCGCGTCGGCACCGTACCGGGTCGCCACACGTAACGCCTCGTGGTTGGTCAGCCCGCCGGACTGCAGCATCCACAGCTCCCAGTGCGCACCCACGCCCTGCAGCTGGCCGTGCGCCCCCAGGCCGATCCGTCCGCCAGCCGCAACCACCTGGCGCGCGGAGGCGGCCAGGTGCCGGATCTCGGACTGGTTGGGCAGGGCGAGCACGCCGCGCCGCAGCGTGCGGCGGTCCAGCTCCTCGTGCGGCAGGAAGCGCCGCAGCTTGGCGTCGTCGTGCACGTCGACGTCACGATACCACTGGTGCTCACCGGCCAGCCCGGCGCCGGTCACGATGAGCGTCGGGGTGTACGTGATCCCGCTCTCGGCCAGGAGCTTCACCACGTCGCCGTAAATCGTCGTCAGCGACAACTCGTGCTCGACGCCGGCGTAGCCGTCCAGCGCCAGCGTCAGGTTCATCTTGAAGTCGCTCGTCCCCTCGGCCGTTGGCGTGAGCTGCTTCTCCCGCGCCGCCATCACCAGCCACTGGCGCTCGATCCGGTCGCCGACGAGGTAGTTCTTGATCGTCTGCGTGCGGTAGTACTCGGCATAACGAGTCGCCACGTGGCGGGCGTCGTCGAGGCTCTTGATGTCCTCGGCGGCGAAGATGCCGCGGGCGGTGCTGAGGATGCGTGGACCGATGATGTCGCCCGTAGCCACCGCGTCGGCATAGGTGATCACGTCGGGGGTCATGGTCTGCGGATCGCGCGTCCCGGTCACGCCGTAGGCCATGTTGGCGAGGTACTCCCACACCTGCTGCCGGTGTACCCCCCACGGCGCCCACATGTGGGCGTGCACGTCGACGTAGCCCGGGAGGATGGTCTTCCCCGCGACGTCGATCTCCCGGGCGCCCGCCGGGATTGTCACCGACCCGCGCACGCCCACCGCCGTGATGCGGTTGTCGGTGACGACGATGTCGGCATTCTCGAGCACCTCGTCGCCCTTCATGGTGATCACGCGGGCCCCGCGCAAGGCCACGGTCCCGCGCGGCACGTCGCGCGGCATGCGCACGGACACCCCCCGCCGCTCGGTCGAGATGCCCGTGGCGAGATCGTACGACCAATAGGAGTTGCCCAGCGCCCAGTGGGCCGTGCGTCCGCCCGCCCCCCACTCGATGAAGTCGGCGCCGACGGTCGTTAGGCGGCGACTCGGCAGCGCCGTGGACGCCGACGGCAGGAAGACGGTCGGCAGGCGCTCGCCGGTGGGTGGGACGCTGACCAGCCAGACCTGGCTGTTGACGAGCGCCAGCACGTGATCGCCGGCCGGTGAGAGCAGGATCTCGTCGGCGAGCGCTGGCGGGTTGCGCGTCCACTCCCAGCCGTTCACCCGCAGGTGCGATCGTCGCTCGCTTCCGTCCCAGCGCACCGAGACCAATCCGTCGATCGCGTCGGTGAAGTAGAGGCGCGTGGAATCGCCGCTGACGTGCGGGAGCCCGTAGTGCTGCGACGCCCAACGGGGGGCGGTATTGAGCGGCGTGATGACCGCGGGGTTGCCACCGGCGGCCGGGATCCAGACAAGCTCGCGCACCTGCGGCCGCCCGGTGCGTAGTTCGTCGAAGAAGCCCAGGCGCTGCTGGCGCGGTCCGCGTGCGGCGACAATCCGGTCGTTAGGCGCCCAGGCGAGCTTCTCGTAGAACGCCCTCTCGCTCGTCAGGCGCTCGGGCGCGGCGCTCCCGTCGCTGCGAACCCTGTAGATGTCACCGCCCTCCACGTCGTTCCACGTCACGTAGGCGATCCACCGACCGTCGGGTGACCACGCTGGGTAGAACGCGCCATCCGTGCCGGTGTCGAGGCGTCGAGGGGTGGCACTGTCGTGCTGCGGACCGGTCAGCGGCTGGACCCAGAGTCGAGCGAGCGCCGAGAAGGCGAGGGCACTCCCGTCGGGCGAGCGGCTCGGCTGCTCGATGCGGCGCGCGGTGACCATGGAATCGCCGGCGGAATAGTCGAACCGAGCGAGCGGACCAATCCCAACGTCGACGTCGGCGCTGAATGGGATCGGCGTGGTCCGCCCGTCGGGAACCTCGATGCGCCAGAACTTGCCGTGGAACGAGGCGATCAGCGCCTTGCTGTCGGGGGTGAACGACGCGCCTGGGAGCAGGTCGCGCGTGCTGGCACCTTCCTGGTCATCACGATCGACCGCGGGAACGAGCCACCGTTCGTCGCCCGACGAGAGCTCCACCAGCTTGAGTCCCGTGACGCCGTCGCGGCGGGTGCCGTAGACGAGCCACTTGCCGTCGGGGCTGGGCGTGGGACGCATCGCCCCGGTGATCTCCTGCGTCCGGCCGTACAGCCGGCCGGTCGTCCGGTCGAGCAGTGCGACCTGCGCCTGGGCATATCCCTTCGTCGCCGCGGCGCTCACCCACGCATAACGCGGGTCATCGCCGAAGGCGATCCCGAACACGGCCCGCGGACGTGGCGCTGTCGAGTCGCCGGCCGACGAGGCCGCCGGGCGCCCCGTCAGCTGCACACCGCTACCGGTGCCGCTCCGGTGATACAGGAAGAGCTGGTAGTCCTGCGGGCGGTTGATCTCCTCGGTGCTGCGCGACACCACGACGAACGCGCCGTCTGGCGTCCACTCGGGCGAGACGAAGTTGTGGTGCGTGTCGCGGGTGATGGCTCGCGCATTGCGACCGTCGGCGTCGGCGATCCAGACGTTGTCGGCTCCGGAACGATCGCTGACGTACACGACGGACCGACCGTCGGGCGACCAGCGCGGCTGGGCGTCGAACGCCGTGCCACTCGTCAGGCGCGCGGCCTTGCCGCCGCCGATCGGCAGGGAATAGAGGTCGCCCAGCAGGTCGAAGACGATCGATCGCCCGTCGGGTGCGACGTCGAGCGACATCCACGTCCCCTCATCGGCGGTGAAGCGCAGGGACCGCGTGGGCTGGAGCGGGAGGGAATCGACCCGCGTCGCGCTCGACGCGGGCTGGGCCCCCGCCGTGGAGCGCACGACGAGGACGGAGGCGACGGCGAGCGTGGCGGCGGCGAGCAGCAGCCGAGCGCCAGCGTGGTGACGGAGGGGCATGGCGCGAAGGGGCGGACGGGTTGAGCCCTGGCCGCGAACCATGCAGCAGAGAGCGTGACCGAAAACCATGTCGCGGACAGTCGACGGAGCGTGTCGCCCGCCCACCTGTCCACTCATGGCACGAACTGCTTCTCCGGATCCATCAGCTGCCGCGCGAAGTACGTGAACTCGAGCGCGGTGGTGTGCGCCTGCTGCGCCGCGTTCGCCCCCGCGCCGTGCCCCCCCTCGATCACTTCGTGGAAGAGGTACGGCAGCCCCATCGCCGACATCTTCGCGGCGAACTTCCGCGCGTGTTGCGGCCCGACCCGATCGTCCTTGGTGGTGGTCCAGATCAGCGGTTCGGGGTACTTCGTCCCCGCACGCAAGTTGTGATATGGCGAGATCGATGCCAGGAAGGCCCGCTCCTCCGGAACGGAGACGCTGCCGTACTCGCCGACCCACGACGCACCGGCCTGGATCTGCTCGAAGCGCAGCATGTCGAGCAGCGGGACCTGGATGTCCACGGCGTTCCACAGGTCAGGCCGCTGGGTGAATTGCACGCCCATCAGCAGTCCGCCGTTGGACCCGCCCTGGATGCCGAGTCGGCGCGGTGAGGTCACTTCGGTCGCGATGAGGTCCTCGGCGACCGCGGCGAAGTCGTCGTAGATCACCTGTCGCTTGGTCTTGAGCCCGGCCTCGTGCCATGCCGGGCCGAACTCGCCGCCGCCGCGGATGTTCGCCATGACGTACACACCACCCTGCTCGAGCCACAGCTTGCCGACGTCGGCATCGTAGCGCGGCGTCATGGAGGCCTCGAAGCCGCCGTACGCATAGAGGATGGTGGGATTGGAGCCGTCGCGCACCATCCCCTGCGGGTGCACGATGAAGTACGGCACCTTCGTGCCATCCTTCGACGTCGCCTCTCGCTGCTCCACCACGCTGCGCGTCGCGTCGAAACGCGGAGCCATCGTCTTGATCTCGGCGGCCGTCGCCGCCGACGCGTCCGCGAGCCAGACGCTGCTGGGCGTCAGGAAGCCGGTCACGCTGACAAGGGCCTGGTTGCCGGTGATGTCGGTGTCGATGACCCCGGTCGAGACGTTTTCGGGGAGCGGAAGCGGCGTGCGCGTCCACGTCCCGTCAGCCGCACGCGAGGCAACGAGCACCGTGCCGCGCACATTCTGGTAGATGCTGAGCAGCAAGCGGTCGCGCGTGGCCGAGACGCCGGCCACCGACTCGCGCGGCCCCGGCGCGAAGACGACCTCGGGAACCAGCGTGCCGGGCTCGCGCAGGGCGGCGGCCAGGTCGAACACCGCGACCGCCCCGGCCGGGATGGGCGCCGCCCCGCCGGTCCACTCGGCCGACAGCTGCACGAGCACCCGCCCGTCGACCATGTCCACGATCCCCGCCTTGCGGGGGATCGACAGCTGCGCCACGTCCGTCGCCCTCACGAGATGCTTCTCGGACTCGAACGTGCTCAGCGGTCGATCGATGAACGTCGCGCGGTTCCCCTTGGCATCGACCAGCGTCGCCGGGGACACTCCGTAGCCGCCGTCCGTCGCGGATCCGCGATAGATCTCGACCGCGTCGGCGAGTGCCTGGCCACGCGCCAGCCGCTTGACGATGAACGGGTAGCCCGATGTCGTGACCTCGCCCGCCTCCCATTCCCGCGACACGAGAATCGTATCCAGGCTGACCCACGCCAAGCGCTGCTTTCCCTTGGGGAGGACGAAGCCGTCCGTCACGAACGTGCGTGACACGACATCGAACTCGCGCACCGTGTTCGCGTCCTCGCCGCCGTCGGAGAGCATCAGGAGGCAGCGGCGCTCGCCGGGTCTGGCGCAGTCGGAGCCCTGCCAGACCCAGTTGGCATTCTCCGCCCGCGCGAGCGAATCGATGTCGAGCACCGTCGTCCATGCGGGCGACGCCGAGCGATAGCTGGCGAGTGTCGTCCGGCGCCAGATGCCGCGCACGTGCGCGGAGTCCTGCCAGAAGTTGTACAGCTCTCCCCTGAGGAAGGACACGTACGGCAGCCGATCCTCGGCTTGCGCCATGTCGAGCGCTGCCTTGTAGATGCTCGCATATCGGGGATCCGCCTCGAGGACCGTGGCGGTCCTGGCGTTCTCGGTCTGCACCCACGCCATGGCGCTGTCGCCATGCATCGACTCGAGCCACTGGAAGTTGTCGGATATGTCGGGACCATCGGACTGACCGCAGGCCAGGACGACGGCGAGCAGGGCGTAGCGCGACGAACGAATGAGGTGACGCATGCGTGGTAGGGAAAGAGAGGAGGCTGGCGTGCGCATGGGCAACTTATCAGCTACTGCCGAGATCGTGGCCGAAGCAGAGGCGATAGCCGTTGCAGTCTTCGACATCGAAGTCGCGACATCCATACGGCTGGTCACAGAGCTGGCGTGCGATCGTGACCCCCTTGGAGCTGTACTCTGCGTGGAGCGCGTCGGCATCATCGATCCAGATGTACGCGTCCCACGCGCTCCCCTCGGGATCGGCGAGGCGGTTGGGCCGCACGACGTCGGTCGCCTCGAGTTGGCTCAGCATCAGGACGACCCCGTTTCGATGCACCATGCAGAACGCGGCCGGCTCACCCCAGAAGCGGTCATAGTCGAAGCCCAGCTTGTCACGGTAGAAGTTCGCCGAGGCGACTACGTCGTCGACGAGGAAGTAGGGTGCGACGCTCCATCGTGGCCGGGGCGCAGCGACATGGTCGGTCATGGGATGCTTGTCCGGTAGGGGCTTGCGTTGCGGACATATTGCGGCCATTCGATGCCGAGCGCCACACCCGTCTGTCACGCGCGAACGTGGCGCCCGTGATGGAGCCCGTGGTCACACTCAATCGCGACTGAATGATCCTCGTGCGAACTGGCGTGCAGGTCGAGCCGACGCTGGCAAGAGGGAGTGAACGCCGGTGCCTCGGCTGGCCCGCCGTTCGCGCAACGCTCTCGTGCGCGGCATTGGCCCTGCTCGCCACCGCGTGCACCGGCGATCGCTCGGACCTGCCAACCGGCCCCGGCCTGCCGACGCCGACGTTCACGGTGCCAGACCTGCCCCGCGAGTTCCGCGGACTGTGGATCGCCACGGTGGCCAACATCGATTGGCCCTCGAACAGCAGCCTCACCGTGGCCGCGCAGCAGAACGAGCTGCTCGCCATTCTCGACCTCGCCGTGGCCACGGGCCTCAACGCCGTGGTGCTGCAGGTGCGGGCCAGCGGCGACGCCCTGTACCCGTCCACGCTCGAGCCGTGGGCGCGCTCGCTCACCGGCACGCAGGGGACCGATCCCGGGTGGGATCCGCTCAGCTTCGCCGTCACCGCCGCGCACGACCGCGGACTCGAACTGCACGCGTGGTTCAATCCCTTCCGCGCCGGCAACCTGAGCGACACCACGCGGCTCCATCCGCTGCACTTCGCCAGGCGCCGCCCCGACCTCACGCGCCAGCACTGCACGCAGCTCTGGTTCGATCCCGGCGAGCAGGCGGTGCACGACCAGGCGATCGCCGTGGTGCAGGACGTCGTCGGTCGCTATGCGGTGGACGCCGTGCACATCGACGACTTCTTCTATCCGTATCCCGACACGCGCTGCCCCAACCTCGCCTTTGCCGACAGCGCGGTGTACGCGCGCTACCAGGCGGGGGGCGGAACGCTGTCACGCGACGACTGGCGGCGCGACAACGTGAATCGCTTCGTTCAGCGCCTGTATCAGGAGGCACACGCCATCGCACCGACCATCCGTGTGGGGGTGAGTCCGTTCGGCATCTGGCGTCCTGGCAATCCCACCGGCATCGTGGGGCTCGATGCCTACGGGTCGATCTACGCCGATTCGCGACTCTGGCTGCAACGTGGATGGGTGGACTATCTCTCGCCCCAGCTGTACTGGTCCATGGCGTCGACGGGCCAGAGCTTCACCGCGCTCGTGGACTGGTGGACGCTGCAGAACACACAGCGCCGGCACCTCTGGCCGGGGCTCGCGGCCTATCGCGTCGCCGACGGCACGGGGAGCGCCTATGCGGCCTCCGAGATCGCGTCGCAGCTGTCGTTCAGCCGATCGCGGAGCGGCGTGGCTGGCGGCCCCACCGGCAACGTGCTGTACAACACGACCTCCCTGCGGCTCAATCGTGGCGGACTGGCGACGTTGCTCAGCGGCGGCGTGTTCGGCTCCCCCGCCCTCGTGCCGGCGACCACGTGGCTCGACGCCACGCGCCCAGCGGCGCCCACCGTGACCGTAGCCAGCGTCGCAGGGTCGCCGCCGCAGCTGCGCATCACCATCGCCGGCGATGGCGGCAAGCCGCTGGCCTGGTGGGTGGTGCGATGGCGAAACGGGTCCACCTGGTCCATGCGGACCCATCCTGTCACTCGGCGTTTCGTCGACATCCCCGCCAGCGCGGGCGCGTCGGCCACCGATGCCATCGCTGTGCACGCGGTCGATCGGGTGGGGAATGCGAGCGAACCTGCAGTCTGGCGCGCGCCCTGATGGGAATGCGCGGGCTACGCAACCCCCTTCCGCTCCCCCACGACCGGACTCGAGACTCGTGACTCGTGACCATGCACGACGCCTCGCGGCCCCGCCGCCGTCCATCCAAGCCCCTGTCCTCGTGCGCCGCCTAACGAACCTCCCGTCAACACGACCACCAGCGTTGCTCGCACTCGTGGCCCTCGCACTCCCGAGCGTGGGCACCGCACAGGCTGCAACACGCGCGCTCGCCCCCGACTCGGCCACCATCCTCGTCTCGCTCCTGGCCCGACCGGTCGGAACCGAGACCTACGTGGTGCGCGACGCCGGCCGGGGATCGCGACTCACCGCCGCCGTGCGCCTCGTGGACCGCGGTACCCCGCTCTCACTGGACGCCACGCTCGATGTAGGCCCCGACCTGGCGCCGACACGCTTCAGCGCCAAGGGGCGCAGCTATCGCTTCGTGAACGTCGAGACCGATGTCGTCCTGGCCGGCGACTCGGCGGTCGCCCGCGATCGCGGCATCACCGCCAAGATAAGGCCGATCGGCGCCACGTACGTTGCGCAGGGCTGGCCCCCGCTCTCGGCGCGCGCGCTGCTCGTGCGCTACTGGGAACGCCACCGGCGCCCGCCTTCCATCCGACTCCTGCCCGGTCCCGACACGCACGCCGCGCGCATCGACTATCGCGGCACCGACACCGTGCAGGTCGGTGGCCGAGCGACGTCGCTCCGTCGCTACGCGGTGGACGGCGTAGTCTGGGGTCGGGAGACGGTGTGGCTCGACGAGCAGGACCGCTTCGCCGCAATCGTCACGCGCATCCACATCCTTCCCATGGAGGGAGTCCGCGCCGATCTCGCGGCTGTACTGCCCGAGCTGCAACGCTCGGCGATCGCCGACCGCGTGGACGACATGCGCCGCGTCGCGCGCGACGTGTCGCCCACCGCGTCGGGCGACTTTGCCGTGCAGGGAGTCCGCGTCATCGATGGCACAGGTCGACCTCCGGTAAGTGACGCCACGATCCTCGTCCGCAACGGCCGCATATCGCAGGTCGGCGAGCGCGCCGACGTCGACATTCCGGGCGGCATGCGTGTGGTCGACGGGCGTGGCAAGACTGCAATTCCCGGCTTGTGGGACATGCACGCCCATGCCAGCCAGGTGGAGTGGGCACCCGCCTACCTCGCGGCCGGGGTGACGACGATTCGCGACATGGGGGGCGAGGAGCCGTTCCTCCGCGCCTTCCGCACAGCGCTCGCCGACGGCGCTGGCGTGGGACCGCGCGTGCTGTTGGCGGGTTTGGTGGACGGTGACGATTCGGCAGCGTTCGGGGCTGTCACCGCTGCCACCCCAGCCGAGGGGCGCGCCGTCGTGGAACGCTTCCGCGCGACGGGCTATGACCAGGTGAAGCTGTACTCCATGCTGCGCCCCGAGGTCGTGGGCGCGATCGTCGCCCGTGCCCACGACCTGGGGATGCGGGTCACCGGACATGTGCCGCGGTCGTTAGGCATCCGGCCGGCGATCGACGCCGGCATGGACGAGGTGGCGCACATGCCCGTGTCGGGCGACACCGCGTCGCGGGTGGTCCGCGACGTGATCGCCGCCCTCGCCGCCCACCCCGTCGTGGTCGACCCGACCATCCCGTGGAACGAACTCCTCGGACGCGCCCCCACGACCCCGATCGAGCGCTTCGAGCCGGGCATCCGGGGAGCGCCCCCGGCGCTGGCCGCCAACTATCGGAGCGTCGCGAATCCGACCGACTCGGCGGGGGCTTCCGAGGCGCTGCGGCGGCAGCTGGCCGTCATTCGCGCGATGCACGACGCTGGGATACCGATCGTTGCCGGTACGGACGGCGCGGTACCCGGCCACTCGCTCCTGCGATCGCTCGAGCTGTTCGTCCAGGCCGGCTTCACCCCGATGGAGGCGATCCAGAGCGCCTCGCTGGTCGCCGCGCGCGCGATGGGAATGGAGGGTGACAGCGGAACGCTCGAGGTAGGGAAGCGCGCCGACTTCGTGGTGCTCGACGCCGATCCGCTGGACGACATCGCCAACGTGCGCCGTACGCGATGGGTAGTGCGAGATGGTCGGATGTTTGATCCGGGAGCGCTGTGGCGCGCGGCCGGTTGGACGCCGTGAGCTGAGGTGCGCGCTACCCCGCGTAAGAGTCGGCTGCCGACCGTTGTCGACGGGTGCCGTGGCAGTCGTGGCAACGCTCGCGGCAACGCTCGCGGCAACGCTCGCGGCAACGTTCGAGGCGGCGCTCGCGGCAACGTTCGAGGCGGCTCTTGGTGTCGAACCGGCGACGGGGCGCGGGTCGTGACCAGAGACGCGCCGCATCACCGCCGGTGACCACACGGTCTGACCATGACGACGAAACGACGCTCGACCTGGATCGGTACGACGATCCTGCTGATGGTGGGCGGCTCCGCGGCATCGTCGCAGACGCTGGTCACGATGCGTGCGCCGACCGCGACACTCACGCACGACTTCTCGCAGATCCGAGGGGTGCGAGAACTCCCGGACGGACGCGTCCTGCTCACCGATCGCCTGGAGGAACGGCTCGTTGTGGCCGACTTCGCCTCGGGAAGGGTGCAAGTGATCGGCCGGCCGGGACGTGGACCGCTGGAGTATCACCTTCCGACGTCGCTGATTCCCATGTCGGGCGATTCGACGCTCCTGATCGACGAAGGGAATTCACGCCTGGTCGTGGTGACGCCTGCACTGACCATCGCCCGCTCCTTCTCGCTTCGGATCCCCGGTATCGGCGTCGCGCTCAGCGCGCGCGCGGTCGATGCGCAGGGGCGGTATTACCTGCAGATCCCGGGGTGGATCTCCAACGCGCGGGAGCGGGGCGACTCGGTCTGGGTGGTGCGCTATGATCTGCGACGCGCGACGGTCGATACGATCGCGCTCATCCAGGGGGCGACCACGCCGCCGAATCGGAATGACCGGCAGCTGGGGATCCCCTTCGTGCCATTCGCGCCGCAGGATGGCTGGGCGGCCGGCGCGGACGGGCGGGTCGCCATCGTGCGCGCCAACGAGTACCGCGTCGACTGGCGCAGCGCGGATGGCCGCATGTCACCGGGGATAGCCGTGCCCAGCGATCGTGTCCCGGTGACGATGGCCGACCGTGTGGCCTTCACCCGCCGCTTCATCGCCAACTCCCCGATCGGTGGCCGCGATCCGAATGGCGGAATGAGCGCCGCTCCCGCCGAGCTGCTCCAGGAGAAGACCATCCGGGAGGTCGCCGCGCGGAACACGTTTGCCGCTGTCATGGGGCCGTTCACGCAGGCCGCGCCGCTCGTGGCCATCGACGGCACACTGTGGGTGGAGCGTTCGGGGCACGTGGGGACGCGCTCGACGTGGGATGTCTTCGACGCCGCCGGGCGCAACGTGCGGCGCACGACGCTTCCGGCTGGCCGGCGCCTCGTCGCCCTGGGACGGGCCAGTGCCTATCTGGTCGCGACGGACGACGACGGGCTGGAGCGGCTCGAGCGGTACGCGCTGCGCTGACACGCGGCGTCCTCGCGACCACGTCGTTCACGTCGAGTCAGCGGTGCGTGCCTGATGTTCGCGTCATTCGGCGGCACCCTCCGCCTTCTCATCGCGCGCGTACACGTGATTCACCCAGTCGCGCCATCGCAGGCGTCCGCGCTCCGCCGCTGGCGCGGTGCCGTACCCTCGGCGAAGCGCGGCCGCGACCCGACCCGGCAGCGGCACGTTCCACACGGACTTGCCGGCGCCACGCGCCGACAGCCACAACGCCGCAACTTCCTTCCACGTCAGTACCTCTGGGCCGCTGAAATCAGTGCGCGGCACCGAGGGGCCGGCGGCGAGACCGCGCAGCACGCTTGCGGCGGCCTCCACCGCCGCCACGCTCTGTATCTCGAATCCGGATGGCACCAGGAGCAGTCTCGGAATGCGATCGATGCCACGCAGCATGGTATCGACGAGTTCATGAAACTGCGTGATGCGGATGATCGAGTAGGGAACCGCACCCGCCGCCACCAGCGCTTCCGCTGCCAGCTTGTGCCGATAGTAGGGAAGGGGAATCCGATCGACACCGACGATCGAGACATAGACAAGGTGCCGGATGCCGGCGTTGCGCGCGGCGTCCAGGAGCCGTTGCGTCCCGCGAACATCCACGGCCTTCGATCGCCGTGGATCGCTCGCGGCGTGAATCACGGTGTCGACCCCCGCCAACCCCGATGCCACACCGACACCACTCTCGAGGTCCATCTGTGCCCACTCGCCAGTCGTCGACGCGTCGCGCGGCCCGGACCGCCGGCTGGCAACGCGCACCGCAAGTCCCGCCGCCGTCGCCGCGTCGACCAGGGCGCGGCCGAGGGTTCCGGTGCCACCGGTGATGAGCAAGGTCATTCGCGTTCGCGTCGAGGAATGGTGCGCCGCCGGGAGCCGTGATGCTTCGGCGGGTGTCGCCTATTCGCGGTCATGAGTGGCCGTATCTGCCTGCTGAAGCTGCGCCAGCAGCCGGAGCGTCCCGCCGTCTCGCGCACCGGCGAAGTACTGCGTGAGCACGCGCTCGAAGACCGAGCCCGGCGTCAGCACAGCTGCGAAGAGCGTCGCGGAGGACTGCAGTTTGAGGTCGTCGGGAGTGCCGAAGATCGCGTTGGCCGATTGCCCCTCGACAGAGAGGACCGCCTCGGCACACTGGACGAGTCTCGGGCCGAGGATCGGGTGCGCCAGATACGCCTGGGCCTCCTCCACGCTCTTGATCGCGAAGCGCTTCGAGGTCGCGCTCGACGCCAACCCATCGAGCTGTGGGAAGATGTACCACATCCAGTGCGTGCGTTTGCGGCCGCTGGCGAGTTCCGCGAGCGCGCGCTGGTAGTCGTCCTCCTGCGCCACGACGAAGCGCTGAAGATCGTGTGGATCGTGCATCGTATCGAGAGTCGAATCCGGCTCGAACCTCGGCCTCGCCCACCTACACGCTGACCCGCCCGCGAAAGCCCCGAGCCGCGTAATACGACTCCGCCCCGTTGTGATAGACAAAGACCTGGCCAAACCGACGGTCACAGAAGAGCGCACCACCGAGCTCGCGTATGCCTGACGGCGTCATCACCCAGCTCGACGTCTTCGCATCAAACTCCCCGAGTTCCTGAAGTTCGCGATACTGCGCTTCGGTAAGGATCTCGATGCCAAGCGAGGCCGCCATCTCCATCGCGCTGCCACTCGGCTTGTTCGCCTTGCGTGCGGCCAGTGCGTCGCCGTCAAAGCACAGGCTGCGCCTCCCCGCTGGGCTCTCCGGCGAGCAGTCGCAGAAGATGAAGGACTTGGACTTCTTGTCGTACCCGATGACATCCGGCTCCCCGCCCGTACGCTCCATTTCGTGGAGTGCGTCGAGCGTGCGAGGAGAAGCCGCAAGCTTTGCTTGCACCTCGCTCCACTTGATCCCGCTGTGACGACTGCTGTGCTGCTCGAACCGATCCTTGAGCGTCTGGATCAGCGCCTTTTGGTCTGCTGCCTTCATGCGGGGACTCCGTGTCGTCGGGACGCGAAAGACGTCGGGTCGGGTGCACCGACCGCTGTACTGTGAGCTTGAACACCTGCTCGAGGAACGATGCAGTGTGGAGCCGAGGACGGCTAGCGAAGCTGGATCAACGCGTCAACTGCAGCTAGCGAGCGGTTCGCCCGTCCTGCATCGTCCTGCCGACCGACGCGTCCACCGTACCCATCGGACACTGCCCACCCTCCCCGCCCAGCGCTCTCATGCAACTGCCCACCGCGTCGCCCGCCATCAATCCGAAGGTCGCCCTGCTCGGCGCACTCGCCGTGCTCACGACGTGGTTCGTCGTCGCCGCGTGGCGGCTGATCGTCAAGCGCCGCGCAGACGGCACCGCCGTTGCCCCGACGCCCGCGCTGCTGGCTGTCGGCTTCGGCACCAACTTCTTCGACACGCTCGGCATCGGCTCGTTCGCCACGACCACCGCCGCCGTTCGTCAGTGGCGACTGATGCCAGACGAACTGCTCCCCGGGACGCTCAACCTGGGCCACACGATTCCGGTCATCGCGCAGGCCTTCATCTACACGCGCCTCGTCCCCGTTGACCCGACGACGCTGGTCCTGATGATCGCGGCGGCGGTCATCGGCTCGTACATCGGGGCCGGCGTGGTGTCGGGGTGGTCGCGGCGTCGGATCCAGCTCGGCATGGGCGGGGCGCTCGCCGCCGCCGCTGCCCTGATGCTGCTGTCGCAACTGAACCTCCTCCCCGGCGGCGGGGAGCTGTTAGGCATCAACGGTACGCGCCTCGCGATCGGCCTCGTCGGAAACTTCGTTCTCGGCGCACTCATGACGGTCGGCATCGGGCTCTATGCCCCGTGCTTGATCCTCGTCAGCCTGCTCGGCATGAACCCGACGGCCGCCTTTCCCATCATGATGGGCTCGAGCGCGTTTCTCATGCCGGTCGGCGCCATGCGCTTCGCCCGCGCCAATAAGGTGGATTGGCGCGCTTCGCTCGGGCTCACCCTCGGTGGACTCCCTGCGGTCTTGATCGCCGCGTTCATCGTCGGCAGTCTGCCGCTCACCGCCGTGCGATGGCTCGTCATTGTTGTCGTCGTCTACACCGCGACGACCATGCTGCGCGCCGGCCTCTCTGCCCCCGCTCCGTCGCCTGCCCTCGGGACGACGGAGGTCACGCCGTAGCACGCGCCGGTGGTACTCCGGCGAGGTCTCGAACTCGGAGGCGTTCGCCCACAGCGGCCCTGCCAATCGCAACAGCCCCGTCGCCCCCTCACCGCAACGTCGCCTTCCCCGTCCGCGGGTCAAAGGTCGCACCGTCCGGCAGCAGATGCATCCGCACTCCCGTGGCGCCGAGCACCGGCGCTCCCCCGGCCGACCGCACGGCATCGCGCGCGTCCACGACCAGCACCGCGCTCGCCCCCATGATTCGCCACATCCCGCTCGGCTCCACGATGATCGCCGTCCCCTCGTCGATCCCGGCACCGAGGTGCGGTGCACTTGCCAGCACCAGGCTGAGGAGACGGTTTTGGCGCTTGCGACGGAGGAAGTGCTGGTCGATCACGACATCGGTGAGGAATGAGAAGCCGCTGTCCACTTCGACGGTCCCGCGCTTGACGCGCCTCCACGCCTCGCTGGAATCCCGCTCCTGCAGCAGCTCGTTCCCGGTGATCATCGGCGTCGACATCACCGCCGCACCGGCCGAGGTGCCACCCACCACTGCCCCCTGCGCGTATCGCGCGTGAATCGCCCGTTCGACTCGTGATCCCAGCAGTGCCTTGGTCAATCGGGCCTGATCGCCTCCCCCGAACCAGATTCCGGTGGCCGAGTCGAGCAGGTGGACGACGGAATCCTGATCGGCCTGTTCGCGGGTGATCCAGACGTTGCGCGCCGCCGCGCCGAGCGCGCGCAGGGACTGCGCCTTCTCCTCGCCGCCGGTTTCACCCGACGCGCTGGCCATGGCGAAGACGACGATGCGTGCCGTGCCCGCCCCGCCGGCCAGTCGCACGAACTCCTCGACGAGGGCCGGTGGCTGGCTTCCGCCGCCGACGATGACGAGCGCGCCGCGCGTGGGCGCTTGCGCGGGGGTGCGGATCGGCAGGCCGACCGCGAGTAGGAGCAGCGCGACGAGGGTGAACGCGCGCGATGGCGAGGATGGGCGAGAGTGAGGCATGGCCAAACTTGGCGCGCGCGTGTGAGCGGTTCAAGCGTCCGCTGCCCGCTTCCATCGCAGGGCCACTGCGACCGGCCCCGGCGGGTCAGTCCGCTCAGCTGTTCGACGCGTTCGATCGCCTGCAAAGCGGCCCTCACCACGCCCTGTGCGGCGTGGGCGCTTCATTCAGCCAAGGCGTGAACTAATGGCCGTGCGCGGGGAGCGCGCTGATCGTGACGTAGTATCCGTCCAGGTCGAGGAGTGAGAACTCCCACGTGCCGGTGTTCGGGTTCACGTGGGGCTCTTCTGCGAGATGCGTCGCGAGCGACCGTGCCCGCTGCAGCGCCATCTCGTAGTCATCAACCCGGAAGAACAGGAGGAGTCCGTTGCCGTGCGACGACTCGTCCGGGCGCACTAGTGTGGGATGCTCGTGCGCCCCCCATTGGTGCAGGCAGAGCAGGACCGTGCCATCCGAGTCGACGAGCTGACCGAAGTGGTCATGCGCCGGCGGCGACTCGGGCTGGCCGAAGAGAGACTGGTACCACTTGAAGCTGACCGGAACATCGCGGACGCCGATGATCGTCCAGGTGCGTTTCATCAGATGCGCGTCTCCATGAAGGCCCTGCGAAGCTGCACCGTTCGGCGTCGTCTCACCATGCCGTCGTGTCCACGTCGTCGTGCCAGCCCGCAGGCGCCGATCAGGCGCCGTCTCGCTCGAGTATCGCCGCCAGCGCCTGTCGCACACGATCCATGCGCCGCGCCGGATCCTCCTCGATTCCCACCACGCGGCGCCAGACGACTCCCACGCTATCCACGATCAGGAACGACGGCAGTGCGACGCCAGGCTGCCACGGCCAGCGCTTCGCCGTGGCGAAGATCGGCGTGATCTGGCCGGCGGCGAGGGCCACGGGAACGGTGAGGCCTGCGCTGTCGAGGACTGCCTGCACGGTGCTCGCCGACGCATCGTCGGCCACTACCAGGATGCGGACCGCACGGGCTGCGTACTCGCCCTGCAGTGCCGCGATCCCCGCCAGGGCCTTTCGTGATGCGCCGCATGTGGTCGACCAGAGGGCGACCACGCTGGGTTGGCCGCGCAGGTCGGCCGTGGCCACCTGCCGTCCGTCCAGTTGCGCCAGCGAGAACGGCGGGAGTGGGGCTCCTTCGGCTGGCAGCGCATCTGTTGCGCCCTGCAGTCCGCGTTGGCATCCGGGAAAGCTGAGCAGCATCAGGACGAGAGGTAGGCGCATGAAGGACCGGCTCCACCAACCGCCGCTAGGTGGCCGCAATCGCGGCGGCGGCGCTCGCCAGCCCGGCACACAATGGCGTGAACAACCACGAGAACAGCACCGCCTGCAGTCGGTCCTTCCAGAAAGCCAAGTCAGCGGTTTCCAGCAGCGAGACTTCTCGCACGTGTGACCGCTCCGCCACCCATTTGATCGGTGAAGGCATGATGCGTACGCTCCACGGCGCAATGGACGAGTCGACCCCCCACAACAGTAGCGCGCGCGAAGCGCGCGAATAGGAATCGCCAGCCTGCCAGACGCGCCTATGGTTGGCGCGGGATGAGCGGCTGACGTCGCACACCAAGCAGAAACGCGTATGACTGCCCCGCCAGCCGTCCCTCGGGCGTATTCGTCCGTCCCACATTCCAGCGCCCCTGCACTTCCGGCGTGTACCGTTGCGCACTCCTCGAGGCTCCGTTCAGCAGCGATGGCAGCGCGTAGGAGACACCCACTACCGCGCCAACAACGCGCCAGTATCGCCGCTCTGCGGGATCAGACACGCGCATACTGTAGAACACCGGCGCGTCGAGCTGCAGGCCCGCGCCCGCCGACAAACGGAGTCCATGGTCGACCTGGTACTCGATCATCGGCACGACGGACTCGAAGCCGCGCTTGCGGGCGCGCCCGGGCCCCGCGTAACGGTAGACGGAACTGGCCCCGTTGAGGACCAGTGAAAGCTTCGATGACATCCGGTAGCCGACCTGCCATCCTAGGGACACGTCGGTACCGGTTGTGCGCGACACGTTCGGGAGCTCGCTAAGCGTGACGCGCGAGACACCGAGGGAGATTCCGAAGACTATCCCGGTCGTCGCGGCCCGCTCCGCCTGGGCGTGGAGGGTTGATGCGCTCAGCAACGCGATCACCGCTGCTGCTCTATATCCGACGAGTAGTATATGTGACATGACATATATCTGATCGTGGCTATATTCTTTGTCAAGTCGTACCTTCCGTCGCTTCACCTGCTTCCAGCCACCGCACGATGTCACTGCGTTTCGCGATCCTCGGATTTCTCTCCGTACGACCGTTCAGCGGATACGACCTCAAGCGCGCCTTCGATCAATCGGTCCGCCACTTCTGGACGGCCGATCAGGCGGCGATCTATCGCACCTTGGGCGAGCTGGAGTCGAAAGGGCTGGTCGAACACGAGCGTATCGCGCAGGACCTGCGCCCCGACCGCAACCTGTTCCGCCCGACCGAGGCCGGTCTCGCCGCACTCGATGACTGGCTCACCACGCCCTCGCCCGCAGCCCCGCGGCGTGAGCCGTTCCTCGTCCGGTTGTTCTTCTCCGGCCGCATCGATCCGGACGCACTCCTGGCCCTGGTGCGGGCCGAGCTGGACAGCGTGCACGACGAGCTGCGCGCATTCGGCGACTACGTCGCGTCGTTGGAGGCGCAGGTCCCGGACGCGACGGACGCGTGGAAGGCAGCGATGATCGGACCGTTGCTGACGCTGACCAACGGCGTTTCGTTAGGCGTGGCCTATCGCGATTGGCTGACGCGCATCGAAGGGCAGCTCGAAGGAGGCTCACTGACCGCCGAGCTGCTCCTCGCGGACCTTCGCGCACAGCTCCCCGATACCGACTCGAGCGGCTGACGAGCGGGCGGTGGATGCCTGCGCCGCACGCCGTACATCCCGGCGCGCGATCGCGTGCCGGAGTTATCGAGCCCACGCCGATTCGACGCTGGCGGCGTGAGGACAGCGACGAGCGACCGCGTGAAGCCTGCACACCCCTAACCTCGAGCAGTTTCGCCCGTACTATTCTCCTGCACCCCGGCACGACCGCCTGCCTACGCCTGGCGAAAGCACGGGGGGACCCTCAGGCCACTGCTGTGACCATTCCCGCCCTTTCGTCGATTGCCACAACGCTGTTGCCCGCGCTGATGGCCGTGAGTTCACTGAGTCCCTCCACGAGGACCACCATGCGCAGTGAACCACTGACGGAAAGAAGACTCGACGACATCGCGGTCATCAAGCTGCCCAAGAGCCTCAAGAACGAGATGCTCAAGGGAATGCGGAGCCACCAGGCCGACCAATTGGCCTTTACGTTTGGCTCGACGTACCTGTGGCGGTCGATGTTTGCACATAGCATGTACAAGCAGCTGCTGGTGGTTTCGGTGATGGCGGCCGATGCAAGCGCCGACTCGTACACGATGTATCCACCAACCTTTTCGGTGTCGCCCGACACGCGTGGCAACGTGCACACGTCGACGCGAGGCACCGGCACCACGACGGCGACAGCGGCGGTCTACGCGACCGGTAGCGTGAACGAACCGTCCCACATCTTCCAGCATGTCGACAGGACTCGACGGCTGCGCATCATTTGGCACGCCGTCGAATCGGAGGCATCATTGGCCGAAGGACTGCAGATGATCGACGCCATGGCGGCATCGTTTCGCCTGGTGTCCGACCCGGTTGCAACGTTCGGCGACATGCGCGACCGCCCTCGGCGCGAAGCGGAGGACCGGGCGCGACGGCTGGAACTGGCGAAGCGGATGCTGGCGCAGGAAGGACTTGGCGGCCTGGTCGCCGGCCGCCCTGAGCTCAAGGACGGCATGTACGTGGAGTGGATGGCGGATCCCGAGCCGCGCTATCAGCTGCTGGTGCCCCTGGGGAAGGTGAAGGCCGCATCGCCGTCGGGGGGCGTCCCACCTCGTCCGGCTCAGCTCTCGAGTCAGGCGGGAGCGTCGACGCTGCCGGGCTCAATTGGGTGGCTCTCGTTCACCGACGGTTCGTGGACGTACAACAACGGCGACAATGCCTACCTGCCATTCACCGGCGTGGCAGCGGTGCTCAGCGCGACACATGCCAACAAGGGTGAAGTGTTCTACTACTACACGGCAACAGTGCGTGTCGAAGAAGAAGACACAGACGAACGTCTCACCAGCTTGGGTTGGTTCACCGCAGGAGTCACCGACGTGAAACGCCTGTGGCGCGAAGGGAAATTGGTGCCAGGCGGGATTCCGGACTCGCCGGGCCAGCAGGACTGACCCCGCCCACCGCACACCCTAACGGGAGGCCACACGAAGGCCGAGCTGTCGGGATGCGCCAGCGTTGGTGGTCCGGGCGTCGCGGCGACTGGCCGCCGGCGCCGCACCGGTTGCCGAGTTCGACTCCTGTTCGCCGGGAGAAGTCTTCGCCTGGTTAGGGGAAGATGCCCATGTCCACGTATGAACGCGCCACCTTGTCGATCGCACTGATGAACGCCGCGGTTCGGAGGTTCACCCGCTCCTTCACTTGGCGTTCGCGGATCTCGCGCATCTGGTGATACGCGGAACTCAGCGACTCTTCCAGCCCCGAGTTCACGAGGTCTTCCTCGCTTGGGCCCTCGGTGATGGCGCGCGCTTCGGCTTCGGGGAAGGTGGTGCCTGTGGACTGCTCGATGGCCTTGAGCACGCGACGGAACGCGCCTTCCTCGTACCGCTTCTCCATGCGGCCGAAGCGCACATGGGAGAGGTTCTTCAGCCACTCGAAGTAGGACACGATCACGCCGCCCGCGTTCAGCCAGATGTCGGGGAGGATGAGGATCCCCTTCTGCTCGAGAATCGCCTCGGCCTCCGTCGTCATCGGCCCGTTCGCCGCCTCGGCGATGATCTTCGCCTTGATGCGCGGGGCGTTGTCGGCGGTGAGCTGGTGCTCGAGCGCGGCTGGAATGAGGATGTCACACTCAATCTCCAGGCCGTCGAGCGTGTTCGCGATGTTGGTGGCACCGGGGAATCCGATCACCGTCCCGTGCTCCTCGCGGTGGGCGGCGACCGCTTCCACGTCCAGTCCCTTGCGGCTCGTGATCGCTCCATCGTACTCCGCGATCCCGACAATGATCGCGCCCGCCTGCTGCAAGAACTTCGCGGCGTGGAAGCCCACATTGCCAAGACCCTGCACTACGACCGTCTTGCCGGCCAGCCCGCGGGTGAGACCGAGGGGACGCATCTCCGCGTCCGAGTCGCACACTTCGCGAAGGCCAAAGTACACCCCGCGTCCCGTGGCCTCCGTACGCCCGCGAATGCCGCCCTGTGCCAGCGGCTTGGCGGTGACGCACGCCAGGGCATCGAGTTCCCCGCCTGCCAGGCTGGCGTAGGTATCGGCGATCCACGCCATCTCCTTCGAGGAAGTGCCGTAGTCCGGCGCCGGCACGTCGATGCCGGGGCCGATGAAGTTCTTGCGCACCAGCTCGAACGTGTAGCGGCGCGTGATGCGCTCCAGCTCGGCCTCCGAGTACTTGCGGCGATCGATCTTTACGCCACCCTTGGCGCCGCCGAACGGCACGTCCACGATCGCGCACTTGTAGGTCATGAGGGCGGCGAGGGCCATGACCTCGTCGTCACTCACGTTCATGCTGTAGCGAATGCCGCCCTTCGTGGGGGACTTGTGCTGGCTGTGCTCCGCGCGCCACGCATGGATCACCTCGATCGTGCCGTCGTCGCGCTTGAGCGGGAAGGAGGTGTAGTAGACGGCGTTGCACGCCTTGATATGCGCCAGCAGCGTCGGGTCGTGCGGCGTGAAGGCGGCGGCGCGATCGAATGCCGCGTTGACCTGCTGCAGAAAGCCAGACATGGGCGTCAGGAGTCCGAGTAGGGGAGGTGCGAGAATCTAGGAAGAAGGCGCCGTCGATGCGACCACCGCCGCAACTCCCGGCGCAACTCTACCGGCTCGTGGAACGACGCGGGGCGGCGCGCCTACGGCCCTACAGCCGCGACTGCCGACGCCTGGCAGCCTCGCGCCCGGCCGCATCAGAGCCCGTTAGGCGACACTTGCATCCCCCTTTGGGCGGCGCATGGGTCACGCCTTCAGTAGCAGGGAGTCCGGTTAGCCGCAAAACGTCGTAGTTCAGCAGCCAAGGCGTTGTGAAGGTTGCGGCCGCACGCCGCATTCCGGAACGCCTTGGTCTGCTGAAACGCAGGTTTGGAGGTCGGTCGCGGTCAGCGTCCGCGCGCGACGTCCACCGCGGGCCCGATATGCGCACTGCCGCCCATGCCGCAAGCGCCCGTGACCGCATCCACGACGCCCCGCGCCGCCGCGCACCCGAGGTCGGCATCGGGCACGGGTGAGACGTTACCGTCGGTCGTACCGGACGGCACCTCGAGCCTGCCGAGTCGGCGCGGAAACCGTACGATGTGCATTCCTGCTGCTCGCACCGGGAGTGACGCGGACGAGGCGAGGAGATAACAGCCACGATCCGCGTGGTAGCCTAACGGGATGAGTACCGCCGCCTGCGTCAACACAACGGAGAGACTGACGCCGGCGAGCGCCTGATCGATGGTCAACTGGCGTCGAGCACGCGCTATGTCTGGAAAACGATGCACGGCGAGGCGGAAACGCTCTTCGGCGTGAACTTCGCGGATGGGCGGATCAAGGGCTACGGCCTCGACTTCTTCGGTCGCGACAAGACGTTCTACATCATGTACGTGCGCGGCGCGCGAGGATACGGTGTGCCCGATCTGACCGACAACGGCGATGGCACCGTCACCGACGCGGCCAGCGGACTGATGTGGGCGCAGGCAGACAATGGCGGAGCCGTCTCGTGGGAAGACGCGCTCGCCTGGGCCGAGGACATGAATGCCTCGGACTACCTTGGGCACGACGACTGGCGCGTGCCGAATATCAAGGAATTGCAGGGCATCGTCGATTACACCCGCTCACCCGACGTAACGCAGTCCGCGGCCATCGACCCGGTGTTCGAGATCAGTGAAATCACCAATGAAGCGGGGCAGCTTGACTATCCGTTCCATTGGAGCTCCACCACCCACGCCAATTTCACCGACCAACCCGGCACATTTGCCGCCTATGTCAGCTTTGGCCGGGCCATGGGTTTCGTAAGTGGTTGGACGGATGTGCACGGCGCGGGGGCGCAGCGCTCCGACCCCAAGATCGGTGATGCGGCGAAATACCCCGAAGGCAACGGCCCGCAGGGTGATGCGATCCGTGTACTGAACCACGTTCGGCTCGTGCGCGACAGAGAATAGGCTGCGAGGAATGGTCAATTCGACCAATGTCTTTACCGCATCTCCCGATCGGATCAGCGATTTCCCGATCGCGGGATGTGTGCTCGTCGCGGCCGGCGCGGCCCGCAACATGTCCCGGACGCCGGGCACCGCCTAGGCGCAGCCCATCGTGGAGGTGACGTTCTCGTCCGCATATCGGCGGCGCTCCTTGCGACTGCTTACTCGGGCACTGATCACGCGGCGGACCATACGCCCGTCGGGCGTGGCGCGAGCGGTAAAGCCGAGGGTCAACGGAATGTCATCGGCGAGGTCGGGGACCGGAGATTCGACGAGGCGGAAGTTCTCCGTCGTGCCGCGCGTCCAGCGACTCTCCGTTCAAGTTGGTGAGAGATGTCCCACCAGCGACACCCGGTGCGCCGCGGTCATCAGCTGACCCCCTCCGCGCAGGCGATCACCCGCCGTGCGCGTCCTGCAGTCGGTAGGCCATCCAGCGCCTCCAGTAGTCGTCGAGGCGGGTCAGGTCCGCTGGGACGACCTTCGCGGTTCCGACCGCATCGGACAGCGGCTTTCCCGTCATCTGTGCGTCGATCAGGGTGCCGACGAACCGGGTGCCTTCCTGCGCCGTCAGGCAATGCGAGAGGACGAGCGCCTCGGCGTTGAACAGCATGCCGCCGCGCAAGATGTCCGAGTTCGGGCGCGCTGCCTGAGCGTCGCCCTGACCCTGCCGACCGCCACCGCCCATCCCGCCGCCTCGGGCACCCCTCCCCCCGCGCCCGCCCATGCCGCCGCCGAACCCCCCCCCGCCCCGTCCCCCCGTGCCGCCGCCAC
>Ga0138256_10001122_pt1 | contig 28701 bp, 20 predicted proteins | sample KNB2016incub_MG_FD_105486 | JGI IMG/M metagenome (GOLD analysis project Ga0138256, IMG submission 105486) | Active sludge microbial communities from wastewater in Klosterneuburg, Austria - KNB2014incub_MG | ecosystem: Engineered > WWTP > Activated sludge > Unclassified | place: Austria... | reverse complement strand
GGACATCAATTATCTCTTCAATTCGACTCCAAATATTGGAGACAGTATCGAATTGTCATTCAAAATTACCACCGGCAATTTTTCCAAAACTTTGGTTGTAAAAAAATTATATGTTGGCAAACCTATTTGGTCTGAATCATGTGAAAATATCAATCAATGGTATGCCCCAAGCAATAATCCATTTGTTTTATCAAATAAAAATTTTACATCTTCACCCAGTTCATATACTGATAGCCCCGGATCTAATTTAATTCCAAATAGAAAATACAAATTAAAAACGGTATTTCCAATCGACTTGACCCGTGCTAAAAATGCGTATTTAAGTTTTAATGCTGCTTGGGATTTAGATGTTGAAGGAGATTTTGCACAAATACAAGTATCTGCAGATGGGGACAATTTTGACCCTGTATGTGGTAAATTTTCTGTAGCTGGTGGTGCATTTCAAGACTTAAATAATCCTGTTTATACTGGACTTCAAAAACAATGGGTCTCAGAATGGATTAATTTAGATAAATATAAAGGGAAGAGTATTTATCTTCAAATTATTATGAATACCAATCAGAGCGAATTCCCACATGATGGATTCTACATAGATGACATTAAGGTATTCTCAACATCGTTGACCAATACCTTAGATTTAAATACTGAAATTATTAGTCTATATCCACAACCAACAAGACATGAACTAACCATTCATACTCGTGGATCTATTGATTGTTCTCAACTCAATTTAGAAACGATAGATGGCAAAAATGTAAAATCTTCATGTCAAGGTTCATCGAATGAATATAGAATAGATGTATCCAATTTAAATAGCGGTGTATATCTACTTAAATACAATACCAAATCTGGTCACAGAGAAGTTCATAAAGTCATCATCCAATAATATTAACATGCAAGAATTATGGTCCAAACTCGAATTAGATAATAAAAATTCGGGAGCTTGGAGTGGTACAACTTCATACCACCCTACTGATTTTATTACTTCAATGTCTCCTGTTGATGGGAATATCATTGGACATGTTGGCATATGTCAGCATCAAGATTATAATAACATAATCATACGATCACAAGAAGCCTTTTCAGTATGGAGGAATATCCCTGCCCCAAAGCGTGGAGATTTTGTCAGACAACTTGGCGATGAACTTAGAAAACATAAAGAACATCTTGGTCAATTGGTCTCTTATGAAATGGGCAAAAGTCTTCAAGAGGGACTTGGCGAAGTACAAGAGATGATTGATATCTGTGATTTTGCTGTAGGACTCAGCAGGCAGTTGTATGGTTTGACGATGCATTCTGAAAGACCTGAACACAGAATGTATGAACAATGGCATCCACTTGGAATTGTTGGTATCATATCTGCATTCAATTTTCCTGTTGCCGTCTGGGCCTGGAATGCGACACTGGCTTGGGTTTGCGGAAACGTTGTCCTATGGAAACCTTCTGAAAAAACACCACTTTGTTCTATCGCAGTTCAAAAAATAGTAAATCGTATCCTAAAAGCCAATCAGCTTCCAGACGGATTATGCAGCTTGGTAAATGGAGATTTTCATGTTGGTGAATGGTTGACCAAGGATACCCGAATTCCACTGATATCAGCTACTGGGTCCACTAAAATGGGTCGTGCTATTGGTGTAGAAGTAGCCAATCGATTTGGAAAATCAATATTAGAACTTGGTGGTAACAATGCTATTATTATTACACCCAGTGCAGATCTTAAATTGGTCTTACCGGCTATCGTATTTGGTGCAGTTGGTACAGCAGGACAACGATGCACTTCTACACGCAGATTAATTATACATCATTCGATATACAGTGAAGTAAAACAAGTTTTATCTAAGGCTTACCAGCAATTAAAAATTGGTAATCCACTGCTTGCTACTTCTCATGTAGGACCACTTATTGATCAACATGCAGTTCAGCTATATCTCAACAGCATAGAGGCTATAAAACAACAAGGCGGTCGATTTATTGTAGAAGGTGGTGTGTTAGATGGACCAGAATATACAAGTGGATGTTATGTTAAGCCATGTATTGCTGAAGTCGCGCATGATTTACCCATAGTTCATCATGAGACTTTTGCACCCATATTATATTTGATGACATACACCAGTTTAGATGAAGCTATATCTATCCAAAACAGTGTACCTCAAGGTTTGTCCTCCGCTATCATGACTGAACATATGCGTGATGCGGAAATGTTTCTTTCAGCATCAGGGTCTGACTGTGGTATTGCCAATGTCAATATAGGGACTTCCGGAGCAGAAATTGGAGGTGCTTTCGGCGGAGAAAAAGAAACTGGTGGCGGTAGAGAATCAGGTTCCGATGCCTGGAAAGCATACATGAGACGACAAACTAATACCATTAGCTATAGCAGAAAACTAACTCTGGCTCAAGGCATCAGTTTTGATTTCTAAATTTATGAACCAAGTTTAACAGATTGGATAAGACCGGTTAATCTAGCACAAATCATATTATAAAATTTATTAATATCTTCTGAAACATTAAACAGTATGATGGGTGGTAAAAACAGCACCATCCAAAGTAAACTTTTAATGGTAACATTTATAGCAGCAGATACAAAACTATGGTCCTCTATGTGAACATTAATAAAACGTGTTAACCAATAGGTCAGACCTGAAGATACCAATATGATCCCAATGGCATAAGCAGTAGAATTCGTAAATGGCTGAATTTTTAATTTTGTGTATATATAAATAAAACGGCTTGCATTGAATAATATCAAACTTATAAATGCAGATACGGCCACTCCTTTAATTCCGTAATGCAGGATAAAAAAATAGTTTGAAAAAATACAAAAGACAGACACGATCAACAAACTATATAAACTGAACCAATAATATTTAGAATAAGCTATGATCTCGGAATTACAACCTGTCATCATATCAATAATTCGTCCGATACCCAAGAACAGAACAATATAAATTGCTTTATCATATCCTTGATTCTCAGGCAATAACTGAAGCAGATCATCAAAACTAATGAGTAATAAAACAAATATGAAAGAACCGATGATCATATTATTCAATGAAGTCTGTTGATAATATTTTAAGACTTCGTGCCATCTTTTAAACCGAATGGCCTTAGCAAGTAATGGCGTGACAACAGCCATTATAGACAGATAAGGTACCGAAATAATACTAATGATGTAATATCCTATATTAAAGATGGCCACATCCTGTTGGCCATTGATACCTGCCAGCATTAAAGTATCAATATAATTTACTATAGTAGAGAAAGAGTTTCCAAGTATACCTACAAATCCGAAAATCAACATTTTTTTATAAACTCTTTTGGTGATCGGACTCAATTTAAATTCAAACTTGAATTGCTGGATATATATCACATATCCCCAAATAAACAATGCAGCCATTCCGACCAACATGGCAAAAAGTATAAAATAAGTATTAAAGGAAATGATATTAAATGCAAATAATAAAATCAAGATCGTATTTCCTAACCTGGGTAATATTTCTGCAACAGATCGAGGAATGATCGTTTTTAAATGCAAGGCGCAATAATTGGTTCCCAGGCCTGTAATTAAAGTAAAAAATGTAGTTAAATAAATTAAAAATAAATATTCTTTAAAGGGTGGACATTTCTCAAAAATGCTAAAGAATACAACATCCTGAAAAATAAATGTAATCCCTGTAGTCAGAAAAAATCCGGCCATAGGCAACAACAATACGATGAATAAAAAGTCCGTAGCATTTCTTTTAGAATAGATTGGAAAGAAACGATACATGATTGGGGTGGCTCCTAAATCTGAAAATATAGTCAGCACATACGAAATGACAATGATGGTTCTTGTCATTCCTATTTGTTCCGGTGTAAAAAAACGTGGCATCAGAATGATCAGGTTAAGATACCCAATCAGCATTCCAATGTAAATCAATATGGAAGAGCGCAAACTTTGCGAGCGTACTATACCCATGAAATATTATTAAGAACCACTCAAATAAAACTTAAACATTTTCAAAGTTAATCTCTATTTCTATTCAATTTATTTATAATAAAAAAGCTTACCTGAATGAGGTAAGCTTTTTTATTTTTCAAATACAAAGTATCTAGAATTTATTTAATCACACTGAACATTTTTGTTTTTGTTCCTTCTTGTGTAGAAACTCTGATAAAATATTCACCTGAAGCCAAATTCAAAGTAGAAAGTGATATCGTTTGATTCAAAACACTCTTGTGAGGTTCGAAATTCAATACTTTACCATTCATATCGAATAATGTAATATTGGCATCAGTAGCTTTTCCAAATTTTAAATTAAATTTTACTTCATTATTCTGAACCGGATTAGGTGATATGTTTAACACAGATTCATCTAACGGATGATCATCAGTTTTGGTTATTACACCAATAGACAATCTTAATACTGGTGCATCACCATCAGGCCAAGACTCTAACCAATATCCTTCATTATCGATTACAGGAACTGCAAAAGGATGCCCTTCATAATTTTTCTCTAAGCTAGCAGCGTGAAAATGCCAACTATCTGGATCATCACTTGGTTCTTCAGGATGTGAACAAGTTAAAAAATATCTGGTATTTGCAGCAAGTTCAATATCAGATCCTTGATCATTTTTCAAAGGAACTTGAAATAAAGTAAATGAAGACTCATTGGTTCCGGTAAAGGCTTGATTTGCTATAGCTTCTATTGAAGTACTTGCTAATCCCTTTTCTCTATCAAAATTTAAAAAATTAGGGCTCACTTCATCCTTGATTTTATAAAATCCAATATTAGTAGTATAACCATTAATACTTGCTTTTCTTCCTACAGCAAATGCCATTTCTACATTGGTCACTTTAAATCTGTCATTGTTCGTCCAACAATTTGGAGTTCTATATTGACTGGCAACTACAAATGCTGTTCTTTCATTAGCTCTTACACCTGTGCGAATACCTGGTTCACGACTATAGCTATTTACTGTAATTTCAAATGAATCTGTTCTTACGTTATCATTTGGATTATAATCAGGAGTGTTTCCACCATTGAAAGTCCAACGAATGTAATACTTACCAAAATCCAAATTATTTGGGATAAAAGTCTTGTTGGTCTTAATAGTGATATTATCATCAGTAGGATCCATGTTAGCTACTTGCGTTTCATCAGTAAACAAAACGGTAGTTCTATCTTTATCCAGAATTTCAACTTTGAATAATGCATTTTTTTGAGCAGATTTTCCTAAATTACTAACGGTAGTTGAAAATTTGAACTCATCATTACAAATTTGTGATTTAGGTTGCGCATAAGTAAATGGGAAATAGTATGGAGTAATTAAAGCTAAATCATTATCTGGTAGCTCAATTAAAGTTACATCATCAATTGTCCAAAAATATCCATCTCCTTCAAAAACAAATCGGAATTGCATTTTGGATTTAAGTGCAGCTGCAGAAGTGATGTCTACCACTCTCTTATTGTTTCTATAAGTACCAGTACCAAAACGTACTTCTTCATTAACCGGAAATGAGGTCCAGGTTTTTCCTTCATCAGAAGTCACTTCAATAGTACAAGTAGAAGTGTAATTCTGATAATATTGGTAAAAAGCAAGAGATACACTGCTAAATGTGGAGCAATCAATAACCGGGCTCACTAAAGCACCTTTGTGTGGTGCCGGTGCTGATCCATTACCGTCATTGTCTGCAATACCACCATTATCTAAAAAATCAGAATCAAATATTGCTGCACCATCTGCAGAACTCGGAGAAATAATGCTTCCTGACAAATCTGAATAATAACCCTTACTTGTACCGGATGCTGAATAAGTCCAAAGTGCTTTGCCTGCAGAAGAACCTAATTCGATTGTTGTCCAAGCTCCAAGGCCATTTGCAAAAGTAGAATTTGGGTCATTTGGTCCACCCCACAAAACAGCCTGTGCGCTAAGCTGAAAACCAACTAATACACTCATTAATAACAGTGTTCCTAATCTTTTCATATTTAAATTTTAACTATTTTTTATAAAGGTTTAAAGGTAACAAATTATTTAAAAACATAATAAGGTAAATACTATTTTAACTTATAACACAAAATACTAATATATAATATGATATATATTAGTATCTTATGTTAAAATTATCAACATTATTTAGCAATTATAACTTTAGTAGCAGTTCTTTCGTTTTGACTAACGATTTTTAATAAATACACCCCGGCATCAATATTTTTAACATCCACGGCATTTAATCCTTCAGCCAACAAACCAGTACATATCTGTTTTCCAGAAAAATCTACCAATTCATAAGATTGAAGACCTGAACCCATAATATTGATTATATGATCCGTAGGATTGGGAAAAATAATCGTTGATTCAGCATCATCAATTCTGTTCAGTAATTGATCTTCTTCTGAAGAAAATCCATTATTGGGTATTTTTAATTTCTTCTTATTTGGTCTATCAGGGCAAAGTACCGGAGATACAACTTCAATATACTTGATTTTAGTTGTTGAATTTGTTCCGTTATTGTTCTTCACTGTAAGCTTAACGGTGTATTTTCCTTGTTTTTTGAACGTTACAGATGGATTCGCATCTTTTGAAACATTTGGTGTTCCACCTTCAAATTGCCAATCCCAGTCATTAACATCGATGGAAGAGGTATTCTGAAAATTCACATTAAATGGTGCACAACCTTTGAAAACATCTGAAGTAAAATTAACTTTAGGAATCAAATAGATCGCAACTCTTCTTTCCAAAGTATCGAAGCCGCAAAAATTTTCTGTAATTAATTTTACTACGAACTCACCTTCAACACCATAGTTGTGACTTGGTGATGGTAAGGTACTGGTCTTCCCGTCACCGAATTCCCAATAATATTTCGATGCTTTGATACTTTTATCTGTAAAAAAGCATACAAAACCAGTGACATTGTTTTGGAAATCTGATATGGGTTTATCTTCTACTTTTATAAACTCTGGACTAGTTAAAGAATCGGCAGAAAGTGAATTCTTTGCTACCAATTTAACATCAAATTTACCAACAGTATTATAGACTACAACAGGGTTTTTATCAGTACTTGTGGAAGGTGTTCCTCCTGGAAAAGTCCAAATAAAATCAGTAGCTGTAATGGTAGATGTATTTTCAAAATTTACGGTAAAAGGAACACAACCGGTCTGTGTTTTAGCTTTAAAACTTGCGATAGGTCTAATTACGATGGTGATCGATTTCTTAATGACGGTATTTCCACAAGCGTTTGTAGCTGTATAGGTCACATCATATATTCCATCTTTATAGGTATGTTTCGGATTGGCTTCAGAACTCAGGCTGCTTCCATCTCCAAAGTTCCATGAATGGGAAAGAGCATTGGTGGATTGATTTGTGAAATCAACATCAAAACCATTAATATTAGCTAAGAAATCAGCAATCGGTAAACTATCAATGGTAATGTACATTTCTTTTGTTTCAGTAGCATTATATACTGATCCATTGACTGTTAATTTAACTTTATATACTCCAGGTTGAGTATAGGTTACTATTGGATTTTTCACAGATGAGCCATTAGGTGTTCCACCTGGAAAACTCCAAGTCCAATTGAGTACATTACTACTGGAAAGATCCTTGAAATGGATGGTTTTAGAAGCGCAACCCCAAGTGGTGTCAGCAGTAAAATCCGCAGTTGGAACTTTAGCGCATCTAATTTTCTTTACAATCGACTTGGTGCCGCATGCATTAGTTACTGTCAATGTTACATCATAAAAACCTTCTTTGGTATATTCATGGGTAACATATTCACCTTCTTCGATTGGACTACCATCTCCGAAATTCCATCTCCACACCTCTCCACGTAATGACTGATCAAAAAATTCGAAAACGCAATCTCTGAATGGATCCCCATAAATAAAATTGGGGTCCGGAACATCGTTGGCATGTATGTATTGAAGAACAGTTAATTTGCTAGAACATCTTGGATTTTTAGCTTCAAGGGTCACATCATAATTCCCAGCTTTGGTGTAAACTACAATAGGGTCGACGTCTGTGGATGTGGCCGGTGTACCGCCGGGAAATTCCCATTTGTACATAGTTCCACCTGTGGTAAGGTTCTTAAACTGGACGGTTAATGGCACACAACCAAAAGAATCCGGTTTAGCCATAAATTTAATGTCCGGCAAAGGATTTACAGATTTACACTCACTTAGACAACCTGCTTGCAAAAAGGCATAAGTGGCAATGGCTCTTTCAGAATTACTTTCCCAATCTATTGAACCTGTTGGACCAGCATCCATGATATATCCACCAGATGAATGCCCAGCTGAAAAGTTGTGACCTAAATTATGAGATTGAGAATTACGAGCGATGGCTGCTGCCCCATAAAAGCTAGAAGAAACGTTAAATGGACTAGCCATACAAACTGAAGCTAGAAAAGCTTCACCTAATCCTGCGAATCTATTGGTCCAAGCTGTTGCCACATTAAAAGGTCCAGTAAAAATGGTTGGTGCTACCGATTGGAAAGTCGATAACATGGAATTAAAATCTGTTGAGGCAGAAAATGGATCTGAAGCGATATCCATTGGAACAAACATATCTGAAAGTATAAAATAATAGTCTGAACCTAAATCAATGGTTTCCCAGTCTGTCAATACCAAATTCAAATAAGCTATCATTGAAGCTTGGGCACCGGGTACTCCACCTTGTTGATTTACAAAACGAAAATCACACGCTAAGGAAATTGATAATTCAAAACAAGTACCATTTCGAGAAGCAATGTCGACATTTTGTGTTGGAACATTTTCTTTTTTGAATTGACTGGATTGTTCTGATGCGCATTTAAAACCTTCTGATATGATAACATCTGAAGTTTTATAAAGCATAAGATTACCATCTAAATTGGTTTGGCCACCAATCACAGTTGGTTCTAGATAAAACACATCTTTTCCTATTTGGTAAACGATTAAGATATATTGATCAGCAATGGTCATTGATGCAAAACCACCATTAGCGTCTAACACATTACCTCTAAAGGTTCTGATTGATGGATTAATTACTTCGGAAGGACTGTTTGGATGAAGGTTGGTTCTCAACCTAGCTGTTGGTTTAATTAAATTATATTCAATAAAATCCATAGTTACCTTGCGATCTGAAAGGGCAAGTTCAAACTTAATTACAGGTTTGTTGATTTGCTGAAGTGCCGCCTGAACGGAAGCAATGTCGACATGGTATTCTTCACATTTTCTGAACTTGAGTCCAAGTTCTGGATTGTTTTCTAATCTTTGAGTTGTAATGGTTATATCTTGCGCTTGCAGACCTAAAACCATTAATGCAAAACTTAAGAGTACGTAAAATTTCTTCATATTTATACAAGTATTTAATTTCAATGAATGACAAATGTAAGGATAAAATAGATCATTTATTAACAATTGGTATGTAAATCCTAAGCTATTTCAAAAATTTAACATTTTAAATTTCATTAAACCTTATTGATAAATTTGCTAAAAGCTTGGAACATGAACTAAGCACTCCCCTATCAAATCAATAGTTGATTTTACTTTTATTACAGTAATCTTAACCTAAATTTTTCATAAACAAGTTGAAAAATATCAAATTACAAAAATGTCACACTCTTCGCTCTCCTATTTGCTGACGCCACATGGCATAGTACAAACCTTTTTCGACAAGTAATTGATCATGATTATTGGATTCAACAACTTTGCCTTTTTCTAAAACAAATATTCGATCTGCGTGCATTACAGTGCTCAATCGGTGCGCAATTAGAATTGTTATTTGCTCTTTCAATGATGATATTTCTCTAATTGTGGAACTCACTTCTTCTTCAGTTAATGAATCCAACGAAGAAGTTGCCTCATCGAAAATCAATATATTGGGTTTGCGTAATAAAGCTCTGGCTATTGATAACCGCTGTTTTTCGCCTCCAGATAATTTCAACCCTCCCTCTCCGATCATAGCGTCCAATCCTTTGTCGGCACGTTGAATGAGATTGGTACAACTGGCCTTTTGTAAAACATCCATTAAATCAGCATCTGTGGCTTGTGGATTAACAAAAAGTAAATTTTCGCGAATGGTGCCAGAGAATAATTGAGTATCCTGAGTTACAAATCCAATTTGATTGCGCAATTCTTCAAAGTTGATTAAATGCTCATCCGTTCCGTTAAAAGATATACTTCCTTCCAAGGGTCGGTACAATCCTACTAACAGTTTCATCAGGGTAGACTTACCGCTTCCTGACGGACCAACAAAGGCTACGGTCTCACCTTGTTTTACATCAAAACTAATTCCATCGATGGCTTTATGACTAGAACTTCTATGTTGAAAAGCTACATTTTTAAATTGTAATGTTTTAATCTCACCTAAATGCACGGGTAAAAGCGGCATAGATTCAGGGGTTTTTTGCATTAAAAGGTGGAAATTATTCAGTGATGCTTCCGCTTCCCGATAAGATAAAATGACATTGCCAATTTCCTGTAATGGCCCAAATACAAAAAAGGAAAAAATCTGCATCGTGACTAACTGACCTGCATTCATGTGATCTTTAAAAATCAAATACATCAGAACAAACATAATCACTTGCCTTAAAGTGTTGACTACAGTGCCTTGGATGAAGCTTATACTTCGAAGGCGCTTCACTTTAGTCAATTCCAAACCTAATATTTTGTATGTATTTTTATTCAATCGCTCGACTTCCTGAGTTGTCAATCCTAAACTTTTAACCAACTCAATATTGCGATGTGATTCTGTCGTACTACCTGCCAGGGCTGTTGTTTGACCAACAATAATTTTTTGAATTCGCTTAATTTTTTTGCTTAAAACATTAGTTATAAATGTTAATAATAACATCCCAAAAAAATACGCAATCGGTATGCTCCAATGTATGTACAAAGAAGCATAGGTCATAACAAAAATGATACCTACCAATACACCAAAAAGTATATTGATAAAATTATTAATTAATTTCTCTACGTCGGTGCGCACTTTTTGTAAAACACTTAAAGTCTCACCGCTTCTTTGATCTTCAAATTCAGCGTAGGGCAATTTCATGGCATGTTGTAATCCATCCGTAAATACCCGTGCACCAAATTTCTGCACCACCACATTCAAAAAATAATCTTGAAAGTTCTTAGCGATACGACTGATCATCGCAACCGAAACAGAACACAACAACAAAAAAATGACACCAGGTGACGACCATGAAAAGGCATAAAAAAAGCTATCTGAAGAGGAACCTCCAGGATTAGTCGCATGTTGGTTGGCGAGATTTATAATTTTTCCAAAAATAATAGGATCACACAATGAGAAACCTGTATTGATCGCGGCAAGTATTAAGGTAATGAATATTAAACCCTGATAAGGTTTTAAATAATGAAATAATATTTTCATATTGGGCAAACATCAATCTAAAAAGAATGTTTAGCCTTAGTGAAAAGACTTTAAAGAATTTGACCTGAGCTTGCATTAAATCATTGGATCAAATGTCTGGATGGACATCCTATTTTAATCTATTGCCAGTTGAAGCAACCATAGTTCTTAAAACTTCGTACATTAGACTATCTTTATACGCCATCATGAAAAACCAATATTTCTGGATACAGCTTCCCTTTCTTCTTTTATTTTCTTTATTTTGTTTGGGTCAACCCATGATCTGCGGTAATCCTGCATTGATGACGCCGACCTGTCAAGAAGCTTGTATTATTTGTGATATTGATGGATTCACAGGGCGCAACTCCAGTTTTCTAAAAGGTGTGGCACCTCCGGGATTTTGTACCGGGACTGTCCATAATATACAGTGGATAGCCTTTATAGCTGGTACTGTTGATTTAACTTTGGAGGTAACTGTTTCCAATTGCAATAGTGGTGCTGGGCTTGAAATTGGAATTTACAAAAGCAATGATTGTAAAACCTTTCAATTGGTTTCAGAATGTGATGGAGACGTAAGAGAAAATACAACCAGGATATTCAAAAATACAGTCCCGCTAATCGTAGGGCAACATTATTACTTTGTAATCGATGGGAACATGGCTGATATGTGCGATTATTTTGTTCATGTAACTAACGGCTCCACCAAAGTTGCACCATTAACAGTAAGTGGTGACATATTTGGTGACTTTAATGTGTGTCAAGGAGGAACCTATACGTTCAAACGTGAAGGTGTATCCGGGGCCATTATTTACACTTGGACTTTAGATGGTAAATATTATGGTTCAGGTGATTCAGTGAGGATTGCAGCAAATAGCAGCGGCGAATTTCAATTGTGCGTGGTAGCCTCTAATGCATGTAGTGAAGCCCCGCCCACTTGCAAAACCATCCAAGTCCTTCCCACTAAAAAAACCTTATTACAGCCCAATATATGTTCCGGTGATTGTTATTCTGTGGATACTTTTAATTTTTGCAAAACCGGAATTTATAACATCCACTTACTTGCTGAAAATGGATGCGACAGTACCGTTAATCTAGAGTTGAAGGTAAATCCTTTGGATACAACTACGTTTTCAATCAACCTATGTCAAGGAGATACCTTGCGATTAGCCAATAAAATATATACTGCCAGTGGACTTTATGAGCATCATTTAAATAACTTTCTTGGATGCGACAGTCTTTTGAAGATTAACATCAACATGATACAATGCAATCTTCAAAGTACACCCCAAATCATTCCGATCAGATGTTTTGGTGAATCCAATGGAAGTATTATTATTTCGGTCATTAACGGAACACCGCCATTCCATTATACCATTGAAAAAATTGATGATTCTAATTATCTAGGATCTGGAAATTTACTCCAGTTAAATCAATCCGACACCATTAAAAATCTTACCGCCGGACTATACTCTATAAAAATAGAAGATAATTTCGGAAATATTAAATTGATCCAAGCTGTAGTCAATGAGCCCCCAATATTACAAAGCAAATTGGTATCCAAGGATTACCAAGGTTATCAAATAAAATGTGCCGGAGACCAATCGGGTCAAATAATAGCACTAGCCAACGGAGGTCAAGGAATTTATCATTACCAATGGTCTAATGGGAGTGTTACTAATTCCATTCAAAATCTTTCAGCCGGTATTTATGATATAACCATTACAGACGATAATGGCTGTGACATCATAGACCACATTGAGTTAATTGAACCCAAACCTTTAAACATTACCTTAAAAAGCCTACCACCCAATTGTTCAGGACCAGAAACCGGGAGTATCCAAATCGAATCTTTATCAGGTGGGGTTCAACCCTATGCCATTTTTTTAGATGGTGTGAATAAAGATTCTGTGCGTACCTACACTTCACTGGGTGAAGGAAAATACAGGTTTAAACTTCGTGATGTAAATGGTTGTGAGGTATACGACTCTATTGAATTAATAGCAGCTATTATTCCAAACATAACGATGGATCTGGAACGAGAAATACAACTCGGAGACAGTACCGTATTATTCTTTAAAACCACAACAAATCTGGATCGAATTGTTTGGGTTAAGGCTGATCATTTATCTTGCGATACTTGTGCTAATCCTACGGCATCTCCCGTTAATAATACAACCTACAAAGTGACCGTTTATTCCAAAGATGGATGCAGTACCGAAGCCTACATTACGGTCATCGTTATTAAGGACAAACGGATATTTGCCCCCAATGTTTTTTCACCGAACGGGGATCATATTAATGATGCTTTTACTATTTTTGGAACCAGTTCCCTTAAATCCATCAAGCGTTTACAAATTTATGATCGTTGGGGTGGTTTGGTTTTTGATAAAAAAGATTTTGTACCTAGTGACCCCTTTTCAGGATGGGATGGAACCATACAATCTCAATTAGCCCTTCCTGGAGTATATGTTTGGTATTCAGAAGGATTATTTCTGGATGATGAAGTTGTGAAAGCACATGGAGAATTGACTTTAGTTAGATAATGGATTAATCGAACCTACAGATCGAGACCAAAATTTAATCAAATATCAATCATAATTTAGAACTAAAGCTTTAAGTTGGTGTTCTGTATTTTAACTAAAAAAACATAATATGCCATTTGTATTACCTGAGTTAACTTATCCCGTAAATGCTTTGGAACCTCATATAGATTCCCGCACTATGGAAATTCATCACGGAAAACACCATGCTGCCTACACCAATAATTTGAACAATGCGATAAAAGATACACCATTGGATAACATGTCCATTGAAGACCTATTGAGCCAATTGGACATGAATAATATGGCGGTGAGAAATAACGGAGGAGGATATTACAACCACTGTTTGTTTTGGGAATTGATGTCTCCCCATGGTGGTGGTGAACCTACCGGTGAATTAGCTGAAGCCATTGAAGAAACATTCGGTTCTTTTGCTACTTTCAAAGAAAAATTTGCAGCAGCTGCGACTACCCGTTTCGGATCCGGCTGGGCATGGTTGTGTGTACATCCGGGTGGAAAACTAGAGATCTGCTCTACACCCAATCAGGACAATACGCTAATGCCAAATGTTGGCTGTGGCGGGATGCCTGTACTGGGTATAGATGTATGGGAACATGCTTATTATCTATTGTATCAGAATAGAAGACCCGATTATATCAATGGATTTTTCAATGTAATCAATTGGGAAACTGTTGCTAAACGATATCACAAATTCAAATAGTAATTTAAGTTATATCTAAAAAATAATGGCTGCTGATTTCGAGGCAGCCTTTTTTATTCTTATGAAAAAAAATATCCTTTTTGAATTGTGTGCTGCGGATATCAGATCTGTAGAAATGGCCGAACATCATGCTGTTGATGCGATTGAATTATGTCAGGACTTAAATCATGGTGGCATTACACCTTCCTATTCCCATATAAAATACGCGCGAAAAATCTTCAGAAAAGAATTAGCCATACTCATCAGACCACGTTTGGGACATTTTGTGTACAACCCAATGGAGAAACAGTTAATGCTCGAAGACATTCGTGTAGCCATTGATCTGGGCGCAGATGCTTTAGTCGTTGGTGCGCTTACTGATACCAATGAACTTGATGTTGCATTTATGGAAGAAATCATTGCAAATTCAATGGGCATTAGCTTATGTTTTCATAGAGCATTTGATATGGTTGCTGATCCATTTCATAGTCTAAATCACTTGATGGAATTACAAATAGATCGATTGCTGACTTCAGGTCAACATAAAACAGCATGGGAAGGGAGAGAGATGCTCAAGCAATTAATAGACACCTCTGAAGATAAAATTAGAATCATGCCCGGATGTGGAATCCATACCAAAAATGTACAAGCCATCATTAATGATACCGGAGCTCAAAGGGTACATGCTTCTCTAAAACACAAATCCATTCAACATTCAAGCACACTCGCTTTAGGCCAGGAGGAGATGGTTGATGAACATGAATTGATAGAAATGATGAAACTCTTAAAGTCTTAAGGACTTTCATCCACCGATTGCTCCAAGGCAAATGAATTGAACTTACATTCATATTTAATACGATTAATTAAATATTTGTATTATATTTATCCATTCTTAAACATTAAAACCAAAAATTATGGATGTTACTACATTAGTTGTTACGCTTTTAATTGGTGCTGTTTCAGGTTGGATTGCCGGACAAATCAAAGATGGTTTCGGATTTGGTCTCTTAGGCAATATTGTACTTGGCATTGTCGGTGCTTTTGTTGGGTCTTGGTTGTTCGGTGTACTGAACATTCATCTTGCTTCTGGAATTGTTGGAACGATCATTACTTCAGTGTGTGGTGCCTTGTTGGTTTTGGTTATTATTGGCTTGGTTAAGAAGGCGTAGTACAATTTTATTTTGTCATTTATTTTCAAATTTTAGTCAGACTTTTATTAAAAAATAACTGATTAAGGAGCATTCTATTTATCATTTTGATATATCACAATTTACAAAATGATTCATGGATATACAATTTAATTTTCTTATATAAAATTTTAATACAGCAACAACTTTGTTCATTGCATAAGACAACTTATGTAATGAATCTGGATTTAAAGCTTATAGAATAATAGTTTTTGTTCTTTGTATTTTAATGAAGTTTATAAGTAATAATATTTTTGTTACAATACTAAATTTATATAATTACATATTTTTTATTTTTTGAACAGATTGTAACAAGGACTGATTAAATAAAAAAATTAAGCATTTGCTAAGGTAAAATTTGTAATTAAAAATAAAATAATCACAAAACCATAACCATATTTTTTAAAATAACCTGGTTGAAAAAAATTGTTTTATCAATCCTAAAGTTCGGCTTCATTCCAATTTCATTCTATTTCGAGTGATTACATGGTGATCTATCCAACTTTCTTCACAAAATTATTGTATTAGTTAAATAAAAAAAATCAAGAGAATGTAACTTAGAACAAATCAAGAATACTTTTTCTCAATATTTTAACCACATCATTTATAAGACCATTTAACAAAATTTAAAAAATTTCAAGAACATAAAAATATTTACTTATCGATACATTAGATAGGCTTTACAAGAACATGATCAAAAAATGATCAACTTTAAATATATTAAAAATTGTAGTGAACTAAAAGGATCATTTAGTTAGTTTAAATGAAATATCACAACTTAATTCGCATGCTTTTAAGTCAAAGCAATTTGTTTTAGTAGTTCCACAAATATCTTTTACAGTCAAACAATAATTACCTTCAGGAATACTACTAAAAGATTTGAATCTTTTACTCCAATTGTATTGATAAGGTTCTTTTCCTCCAGTTACTAATACTTTCAACTGACCATTATTTCTACCAACCGTTGGTAAATTAATATCTGAATGAATGTTTAACTCTGACACACTTCCAGACAATGTGATACACTTTTGTAACTCACATGAGTTAGTATTCGAAAATATATTCATACAATAATTGCCAGTTTTTAAATTATCAAAAGTAATTAATTGATTACAACGTACTTCTTCAAATTTCAAATTAGTATTGTTACACATTATTGTAAATAATTCATTAGTATCTTCATTTGTGACAGCTAATTTAATATAGCCGTCAGATTTATCGCACGGATGATTTATTTCATGTACTACTAAATTAAATGCATCTGGAGATAACAATTCTATTTCTTGTTTTCCTACACATCCATTATTATCTATTGCGATAAAATTGTAATTTCCTGATTTAATATTCTGACAAAACCCTTCATGAAATTCACCGGCATAATTATCATTTAAATCTTGAATATAATAACTAAAAGGCGGCATACCTCCCAAAGTCTTAACATTAGCAAAATTGATTATTCCATCTTCAGCTTCGCAATTAGTTGGATAAAATTTTTCAACACCTTTACCAATGGAAATTTTAGAACACAAATGAACTTGATTTGAACTATAACTACATCCATCATCTATAATATAGTGATATGACCCAGAACTAAGGTTTTTAATAAAATTTTTTCTATAGCCAGATTCAATTATTTCTTTTTTCTCATTTCTCCATATTACGAAATAATTACTAATTTTATTGACATTCAATTTTATCCACCCATCGCCTTTGCCCTTGGCTGACTCATTTTGATATGACATTTCAATATTTTCATAACTTATGCCTTCATTTAGAGAAATATTTTTATTTCGACATTCATAAAAACAACAATTTAGTGGTTCACTATTAGTCAAATTAAAATTTGATTCATTTTCTTTCTTCCACTTTAGTGGTATATGTGTCCAATAAGAAGGTATTGAATCATTAGGTAAAGTAGCCATCAATAATAATATTAAACTTCCATTCCAATTCGTTGATGCCAAGGCCTCATCAAAATCTCCTGCTCTGAGTTCTCTTCGTCCAATAAAAGTAGCCATCCATTTATTTCCATTTTGATCCAATTTTATGAACGGAATGGTCCTGACACTAAGGCCGATTATTGTTCCATATAGTTTTGATAAATTTTTAGAAGTATTTACCACTATTTCAATTTTAAGTGTATCTTTTTTATCAAAAGTTAAATTGAAATTTTCTCGAAAGTCACAAGTTGATCCTACTAAAGAATTGAATTCTAAAGTTAAACTTGAAATATAATTACTTTTATTCCAATTTAAACTACTATTTTTAATCTGAATAGCTTCTAAATTAATAAAGAATGCATGAAACATTAATAATAAAGAAAAATATTTTTTTTTCATAATTACACTTATAATTGAATATCCCTATGGTAAAACATAATACAATTCAATTATTATCAAATTAAATATAAACTCCACACTTTTATTTTACAAAAGGTACTTTATTAAGGACACCTTCTGTGATATGAACTTTTTCGTTTTCATCAAAATCTTCAGTTGCATAAAATTCAAAGGTTCCACTTATAGTTTGATTTACCAAGTCAATTTGGGTTACATTTAATTTATTGGCATTCTTATCCGTTTGATTTTCGGTACTATAGCTTTTAAGTGCAAAAGGCACTAAGTAGGCACCATCATCTGATGATAAAGATGTTAAATAATAGGTTCCGATTTTCGATCCTGTAAATGATAATTCTACTTTTGTAGCATCCATAGCAGTTCCACTCAATAAATAATTGTTCTCAACATTTAATCCTGCTACACTTTTGGACTTCCAAGCTTTACCATCCACTTTACAGGTAATGGTTCCATCTGTGGCAGGTACAGTTTCGTTTTTATCATCCTTATTGCAGTGAGATAAAGTGAATAGTGCAATAATCGGCAATAAGATTTTTAGGACATTTTTCATAAGAGTTAATTATTAGATTAAAAAATAAATGATATCGACCATTCAAAGATAAAAATATTTTGTAAATTATGAAATAACTTCAATGATTATTCCATGAAATGGCTAATTATAATACTACAAATTTTATTGCCGTTTAAACAAGTAGTACCCGTTGGATTCATCCACCTGCAGGTAGGTCGAATCTGTCATGGCTTCTGAATTTCGACACAAATAAAAAGTATGCTGTGGAAATGATTTCGCATCAAGACTAACAGAACCATATCTCATAAAGTAGGCATGAAGACCCCAGTCTTCTTTTAACTCGGGTTCCATATCAATTATGGTTCTCGGTGGAATGCTTTTAGAAAACTGATATATCATTGTTAGCTTCGCTTCATCACGACCAAAAGTTTGGCTTTTGTAGACGGTAATACCAATTGCAACTATGCACAGCGATAGCGCAATAATGCGTAATGCTCTTGTAAATGCCTCGCGATCCATAATGTATTTATAAACCTGGGATGCTACTGGAACGAGCAAAATGGAATAACCCATAGCAAAAAATGGAAAAGCAGGGACAATGTAATAACTGCTTTGTTTCATACTGATCATGATAGGAATTACACCAGATAAACCCAGAGCAATAAATGCCACAGCCGTTCTGAGGTATGGCTTAAATACAAGAAGCGTTTTTGACTTGATATAAAAAACACCGATACCGATGATAAGTATTACAAAATTGATAATGGATTCATTAAAAAAATCTTTGATAATTCGAAACCTGTTATTCACCGTAATCACATCAGATAGACTATGCAATACCTGAAACTGGAAATACATGCCCAGACCATTTAGCGAATCGGGAACAATCCAAAACAGTAAGGCCAGAAAACCAACAAACCCCATAAAAATAGCACCTATATCGATGAAAGCCCGGGACCAGGTTTCCTTATGCATAATAGCCCAAAACCACAGGGGTGCACTTAGAATAAAAAAAGCTACCAAACCCTTGGAAAGAAACCCAAAAATCAAAGCGAAACTGGCCAGTAAAATATATAAGGCTCTTCTTTCCGTTAAACTTTTCAAATAAAAAAATACTGAAGCACACAAAAATACACCCATCGTGTTTTCGAGCATATTATTGGAATACGACCATGACACTTTAGGAAATAGCAACCATAACAATAAGGGCACCCACGCCAAAGTCCAGGCTTGTCCCAATTGTCTCCATATCAGGACGATCATTAATCCAGTTAGAATGGCTGTAAAAAAAGAATAACAGCGTTCTACGTAAATACTCGAACCAAAGACAAAATGCAAATAACCTTCAAGCCATAAGGCCAGGGGCGGATGTTCATAAAATTCAGGGTAAAGGGTTGCTGTATAATACAATTTCCAAAAGCTACCCAGACCTTCTGCCAGATTATTAGATATGGCCGCATAGGTGACTCCATCTAAAAACATCCCGTCGGCAAACAAATGGGGACCAACTAACAGTATAAACAAGCCACCTACAAAATAAAAGAAATATGAGGATTTATGACCCATTGTGGCGGATTGGTTACTTGTTCAGGATTAATTAGCTCAAATCTAGACGATTTTTATTGAATGTATCCATTTTTGAGCTAAAATTTTAAAAGTACTGACCTTCGGGCTCCAAAACCAAGTAAATAAGGGTAATGGATCATTATTTTAGCACTTTACCGGCATACAATAAAATTATATTGTCCATAAAAGGCCTCTTTTTCAAGCTTTTATAAAAAAAAGATGAAAATAAATTTGAAAATAAGACCGTACTTAACTTACCTTTGCCCCGCTTTATAAAAAAGCAGTTTTAAAACATTTAAAATTATTACCATTGAATACGTTAAGTTACAGAACAAGCCACACACGTCCTGAGGATGTGGTTCGCAAGTGGTTCGTGATCGATGCGGAGAACCTGGTGTTAGGTCGCATGTCATCACATATAGCCAGTATATTACGTGGCAAACACCGTCCGGATTATACGCCTCATGTGGATTGTGGGGATTATATCATTGTCATCAATGCCGAAAAAGTACGTTTTACTGGCAAAAAATTAGATGACAAGACTTATTTAACCTATAGCGGTTATCCTGGAGGTCAGAAATCAGCTACACCTCGTGAGTTGTTAGCACGTATCCCAACAAGAGTTGTTGAGACCGCTGTTAGAAAGATGTTGCCTAAAAATAAATTAGGTGATGCCATGTATAAAAAATTATTTGTTTACGCAGGTTCTGAGCACTTTCATCAAGCTCAAAAGCCTGAAGTTATAAATCTATAATCCCCTATGGAAATAATCAATGCAGTAGGAAGACGTAAAGCGGCAGTAGCTCGTGTATATCTTACCAAATCCAGTGGCGACACTCCAACCGTGTTAATCAATAACCGACAATTGGCAGAATACTTTCCAATTAAAGATATCGCACAAAAAGTACTAGACCCTATGATGAATGTCGAAGGTGGTGCTGGATACAATGTTAAAATCTCTGTTGACGGAGGCGGTCTTAAAGGACAAGCAGAAGCTATACGAATGGCGATTTCCAGAGCTCTATGTAAAATCAACGTAGATTTCAGAGGACCTTTGAAAGAGAAAAAATTCTTAACCAGAGATTCCCGAGAAGTGGAACGTAAGAAATTCGGTAAGCGTAAAGCCCGTCGTTCTTCTCAATTTAGCAAGCGTTAATTTCATTACCACATTAATCAAGAAATCATGGAAAAACCATCATATAATCAAATGTTAGATGCAGGCGTTCATTTTGGTCACTTAAAGAAAAAGTGGAATCCAAAAATGCGTCCTTTCATCTTCAAAGAACACAAAGGCGTTCACTTAATAGACTTAAATCGTACTTCCGATAGTCTTGAGAAAGCTGGTCAAGCTATCAAACAGATCGCCAAGTCTGGTAAGAAGATCATGTTCGTAGCTACTAAAAAACAAGCCAGAGATATCGTATCAACGATCGCTCAAAGTGTCAACATGCCTTTCGTAACCGATCGTTGGTTGGGAGGAATGATGACCAACTTCACTACGATCCGTCGTTCTGTTAAAAAAATGAACAACATCGAAAGAATGCTTACCGATGTGAACGTTACCAATATCACTAAAAAAGAACGATTGACTTTAAGTCGTGAACGCACCAAAATGGATCGCGTATTAGGTGGTATCGCTAACTTAAACAGATTGCCATCAGCGATATTCGTTGTTGACATTATGCATGAACATCTTGCTATTCAGGAAGCAGAAAAATTAGGTGTAAGAACATTCGCTATGGTGGATACCAATTCGGATCCAAATAAAGTGGACTTCCCTATTCCTTCCAATGATGATTCTTCTAAATCTATTGCTTTAATTACAGCATATATAGCAGAAGCCATCAAAGAAGGTCTTGCAGAAAGAGGCGCAGAAGCTGTTCCTGAAAATTAATTAACCGGGTACTTTTTTTATACATAAAAATAAATTTAAATGAGTGTTACATTATCTGCTACAGATGTAAAAAACCTTAGAGACGCTACAGGTGCAGGCATGATGGATTGTAAAGCAGCATTAACAGAAGCTGAAGGCGATTTTGAAAAAGCCATAGAAGTATTGCGCAAGAGAGGACAGAAATTATCCATAAAAAGAGCTGATCGCGATGCCAAAGAAGGTGTTGTTATCGCTATGGTTAATGCCGACAAAACAAAAGGTATCGTTATCAAACTTTCTTCAGAAACAGATTTTGTTTCTAAGAATGAAGATTTTATCAATAACGCTAAAAAAATCGCTGAAATAGCATTGAATACATTTCCTACTACTTTGGAAGATCTTAAAAATCAAACATTCGAAGGGAATGTAACCATCGGAGATAAAACCACCGATTTAGTTGCTGCCATCGGAGAGAAAATAGAAGTAGCTAACTATGAAAGATTAGAAGCCCCTCAGGTGGAATTCTATATTCATATGGGCAATAAAGCCGGTGTATTGATAGGCTTGAATAAACGTGGAGAAGAATTCACAGAAGCTGGTCGAGATGCTGCTATGCAAGTAGCTGCAATGAAACCTGTAGCTTTAGATAAAGATCAAGTAGATTCTACTGTTATTGCTAAGGAGATCGAAATCGGAATGGAACAAGCACGAGCTGAAGGTAAACCTGAAGCTATGTTGGAAAAAATTGCAATGGGTAAATTAGAGCGTTTCTACAAAGACAGCACTTTACTGAATCAGCAGTTTGTAAAAGACGGAAGTCACACGATTAGTAGTTATCTAAAATCGAAGGATAAAGATTTAACCATAACAGGGTTCAAACACGTTATGTTAGGATAAAAAAAATTAGAAAGAAAAAGCGGATGATTTATCATTCGCTTTTTTTTTGCTCTTATATTTGATTTTCATTCCACATCTTAGTTTTCCATATTATAAAATATCAATCCATGCTTAAATTCAAACGTATCTTATTAAAACTTAGCGGTGAATCGTTGATGGGTGAACAACAATTTGGAATAGATCCTGAGATGCTCGTCAATTATGCCAATCAAATAAAAAATATCGTCGCAGAAGGTATAGAAGTAGCAGTAGTCATCGGAGGTGGAAATATTTTTCGAGGGATGAATGGTAAAAATTCCAGTATCGAAAGAGTACAAGGTGATTATATGGGAATGCTGGCTACCGTGATCAATGGCATGGCACTACAAAGTGCATTGGAATCCGCAGGTGTGTTCACCAGACTCATTTCAGCTATAGAGATGCGCCAAATCGCAGAACCTTATATCAGACGCAGAGCAATCCGTCATTTAGAAAAAGGACGGGTTTTGATTTTTTCTGCAGGAACCGGAAATCCCTATTTTACTACTGATTCCGCTGCCGCACTTCGCGCCAGTGAAATTAATGCAGATGCCATACTCAAAGGAACCCGTGTGGAAGGCATTTATGATCACGATCCCGAGAAAAATCCCAATGCTAAAAAATTCGATGTGCTGAGTTTTGATCAGGTCATCGGGATGGATCTCAAAGTTATGGACATGACTGCATTCACCATATGTAAAGAAAATAATATTCCCATCATCGTATTCAATATTAATGATGAATCGAATCTGATCGGAATCATTCAGGGTAAAAAAATAGGAACCGTAGTGTCATAATAAAACATGGCAATCAGTAGTCTCATATCATATTTATGGTGTATTAGGTCTTCATTCACCTACTGGGACTTTTGTTTTTTTGGCTAAAGCCAAGTTACCAAACAATTCAATTCATAAAAAATGTATTAGATTTGTTGACAATTTTATCGAAACTATAAAATAAAAAAAATGGGACATTTGAATTGGTTGGCCATCATTATCGCATCGTTATCAGCATTTGTTGTGGGTTATTTCTGGTATGGTCCAGCTCTGTTTGGAAAAACCTGGCAACGTGAAAATGGGCTTAGTGATGAAACCCTAAAGCAATCCAACATGGCTCAAGTATATGGTTCTGCATTGGGTCTTACATTTATGTTTTGTGTTTTATTATCCCTTAATATGATCACTTCCGATAAATCCGGTATGGCAGATGGTATAAAACATGGGATATATATCGGTGCTGGATTCGTAGGCACTAGCATTGGGATCAATTATTTATTCGCGCGAAAATCGTTCCGGTTATTTCTTATCGATGCCGGTTATTTTGTGGTGACGGCGGCGATTATGGGGGCGATTATAGGGTCGTGGGGGTATTAATTTGTAAATATGCTATTGGCTAACGCCCATCGCTAGAATACAACGCCCTTTCAGGGCTATGTGGTAATAAATTTAATCCCAAATATAGCTTTCATCATATTTTACATTATGTTCTATAAGATGTAAAATGTATTTTTAATGTTTTTGGTAATTGGATTGTGAGATCAAAACTTAAAATTATACTAAATCTGATTTTCTTTATTCCAGATCATATTTCTGAACAAAAGTCAAGACACGGGTTTCCTAAATTTCTTAAATTATTTTCTACTCCAAATTAAATTATTACAGTTGGTATTATGTTTTAAGAATAATCCTACTGTATTTATTGGGAGCCTTTCGAAATAAAATTTACTAAATTTACATATACATTTCCGCAATAAAAATATTGTTCATTTTTCATGAAAAAAAAAGAACCAAAAATTCTAGCCTGCCTGACAAGCCACGCAGGCAGGGCTGTAAGGTTTAAGCCTAAAATGATTTCATGAAATCTAAATTCAAAAAACTCGCCACAAGCTTTTATTCACTTGTTCAGCTTCACTCTAGCTCAGCTCGCATTCCTGATTTCATTTCTTGCATTTTGTTGTGCTCATACAGTTTTGAATTTTTAACGGTTTCATTACATCATTTTTTTACGGCTTATCCCTTAAGGCCGTTCCCAATTTCTATGGTTACTAATATTGATAAATATTCCTTAAACTAAATTAATTAACTAGGAAAATAGATGTCCTCTTATTCTTGAACTTGACAATTAGTTCTGACACAATAAAAATAAATATTTCTAATGAAAGCTAAACTCTAATATAGAATTAGTACAAATCGCTACTAACTTCCAAAATAAAAGAATCAGAAGAATAAGGTAGGAAACCAGATCTACCAGTAATGTAAATTCTAAATAGGGTTAATATTAAATTAAAGCTTAAGTCTCACTAATTATATCTGCGTTTAAGGAACCATTCATTGTCGTTCAATCTAAATCCTAGATTGATTTTGAAATAATTTTCTTTGATGAATTGGTCTAAGGTGGTTTTGCCTATTTCAAATCCAAGGTGTACCATGGCGGTCTGGCGTTGGAACACAAAAGGCATACCTACGCCGAACGTAATTCCTATGTTGTTTAGATTTTTGTCGTTGTTGGATAGATATCCTGATCTGTAGAATGCGCCCACACGGTATTGATTTCGTTTCAGAAATTTACCATATCCTGTAGCATCCGGACGTATCCATCCACCTATGGATAATCCGATTACATTAGCTAAGGTGCCTTTGGCATTTTCATATAAATCAACAGCGTCCCAATTCTCAAATAGTACATCTCCGAATATGGCTGATTTTTCTTTGTGGTTGTAATACAGACCCGCTTGAATGGTAAGCGGAAGATCCGCAGAACTTTTTTGATCCGTGATTAATAGAATGGTGTCTATATCACTCGAGGTTAGATTTAATTTGGTACGGTGTAGGGAATTGTTTTTATAATTCAATTTAGAAGGTACACCAACCTGTAATCCGAATTGAAGTACTTTTTCGCGGGCTGATTTTTCTTTCTTCATTTCAGCAGCATTGATCACTTTTTTATAAAGAAAACCAAGTCCTGCATTTACACCTGTTGCATGATATTGGTCGTCCAAATAATTGGTGGCACTCTCAGTTAAATCATCGAATGAATAAACTTGTTCAAAACGAGTATTGCCGAATAGGTATCCCAAATTGATTCCCACTCCTAAATTTTTGTATCGATATCCGAATCCAAGGGTAAACTTATTAATTCCCCCACTCCCGTCTAAGGTTCTGGAAGTCTTTCCAAAACTTACTGAGCTATCAGAAACCACATAATGATAACCGGTCGATGTATATGGACTTAAACCAAAACTCAGACCGTAGGATCTCTTGTATTCCTTGCGATCTAATAATTCATTGATGGTATTGCGAAGCGGTATACCCAATTGGATATGATTCAAATTCCCGGACCAGTCATAGGCTCTGTGATTCTTATAATCTTGTACGTCCTTATACTTACCATTAAAACCAATCTCAGCATCGGTAATTTTTAAAAAACCTAAAGATGCGGCATTGATAAAATTAAAATCTTCTTCGCTACTATATGCTATTCCTGCATGTCCGATTTGTGAAGAAAAAGGAGATTCATTTCTTGTAAGGTCTCCTATTCCAAATCTAGACAAGGGTAAAAATTCAATATTCTGTGCAAGGGTTTTGGATAAGATCAAAACCGAAAAAAAACATAGACTAATATACCTCATTGTTTGATAAGAATTTGATTAAGGCCCGTCAAGACCAAATTTGGTGCTGTAAAAATGGTTCTTTTTATTTGATTTCCCAAAAAAACCGCATCACCACCAGCTATAACGCATTTTAATGAACTGTATTTTGATAAGAGGTGATCCATGTATGCATTTATTTCAAATGTAATTCCCCGAATCACACCTTGTTGTAATGCATCTCTGGTGTTTTGTCCAAAGATATGGTCTGTTGACCATTGGTGCTCATCTACCAAAGGAAGCCTGGACGTAAATTGATGCATGGCCTGCCAACGCATGTGCATCCCGGGAGCAATATTGCCACCTTCAAATCCACCATCGACCGTAAGCTTATCATAAGTAATGCAGGTGCCGGCATTGATGATCAATACATTCGATTCGGGATATAAATGTGCCGCACCACAAGCTGCAGCTATACGATCCGGACCAAGGGTGTCTGATGAATGATAGTTGATATGGATGGGCAATGGAAGACTTGAATCTAAAATCAAGGGCTGAGTTAAAGATATGATATGTCTGACACGTTCATCCTGTGTTGAAACGACAGTAGATAATATGCTGCGATCGCACTTAACGGAGGCCAACCACAATTCAAGCTCATCCAATTCCGAATGTAAAAACCTGTGCAATGATATGAGTTCTTGATGCTCAAACAGGGCGCACTTTATTCTTGAATTACCTATATCTATAACCAGATTCAAAATATAGATTAATGTTTAAAATGTCTGATACCAGATAATACCATGGCCACCTGAAGTTCATCAGCCTTGGTAATACTCTTACCATCATTGACCGAACCTCCCGGCTGGATAATCGCTTTAATGCCTGCCGCAGCAGCTATTTCTACACAATCCGGAAAAGGGAAGAAAGCTTCTGAGGCCATAACACTGCCGGCAGGATCGAAGCCCATCTTGCGTGATTTATCAATGGCCTGGATGGCTGCATCGATGCGCGAAGTCTGACCACAACCCATACCTATCAATTGACTATTTTTAATGAGTGTAATGGCATTTGATTTAAGATGCTTAACGATGCGTTCTGCAAAAATCAAATCTCGTTTTTGGTCTTCTGTCGGAATCAATTGAGTCACTACTTTGATGTGATCCATATCCAGTGCCATCTGATCCATTTCCTGATGTAAGATCCCATTAATGGCTGTCCTGGAGGATGTTTTTCTTAGCGGTAATTGCTTTAATCTCAGAAGAATTCTGTTTTTCTTAGCGCTTAACAACTGTATCGCTTCCTGGTCGAAATCCGGAGCAATTAATACTTCATAGAATAAACCATCGATTTCTTTAGCCGTATGCAGATCCAAGATTTTATTACAAATCAATATACCACCGAATGCTGAAATGGGATCCCCTGCCAGTGCATCTTTCCACGCTGTAATTAATTCACTTCTAACCGCAAGGCCGCATACATTGGTATGCTTCAATACCGCAAAGCATGGATCGCCCTGATAAAATTCCTCCATAACCAACAATGCCGCATCAACATCGAGAATATTATTGTATGATAATTCTTTACCTTGTAAAATTTCAAACACCTCTTTTAAGTCACCTTCAAACCAAGCTTTCTGGTGTGGATTTTCACCGTAACGCAAGGGTATTTGACTTTTCAAGCCACCAAAATAATTGAAGATGGCGTGATCGTAAGAACTGCTGACCCGAAATGCCTGACGGGCTAATTCCTTGCGGTGTGCTAACTGACTGATACCATTATTGTGAAGTATGGTGGTCAAATCTCCGTACATTTCTTTAGCAGCAATTACGACGATATCGTTAAAGTTTTTTGCTGCTGCACGAATGAGGGAAATCCCACCGATGTCGATTTTCTCAATAATTTCGGCATCATCATCGGTATTTCTTAAAGTCTCTTCAAATGGATATAAATCTACCAAGACCAGATCAATTAATGGAATATGATAATGTACCAACTGACTGAGGTGTTCATCTGTCCGCATGGCCAATATCCCACCGAATATTTTGGGGTGCAGGGTCTTCACCCGACCGCCCAGAATGGATGGATAATCTGTTATGGTTTCTACCCCGATAACCGGAATTCCCAATTGTTCT
>Ga0138256_10001121_pt1 | contig 28718 bp, 20 predicted proteins | sample KNB2016incub_MG_FD_105486 | JGI IMG/M metagenome (GOLD analysis project Ga0138256, IMG submission 105486) | Active sludge microbial communities from wastewater in Klosterneuburg, Austria - KNB2014incub_MG | ecosystem: Engineered > WWTP > Activated sludge > Unclassified | place: Austria... | reverse complement strand
TGACTTTGCTCAATAGATTTCCATTAATTTAAAAATGCGTTGACTAGTGCTGTTTTCAGTAATGAATCAGGCGATGGTTAACATTTATTTGTACCGGTAACTGGCTTCATTTAAGGGGCTGCTCAGCGCATATTCAATAAAATAAAATTTTATAAAATGTCAACCATTATAAGTGCAGTAATTATTGTTGCAGTAATTATCCTCATCTTCTGGCTACTTATTGCTGTTCATAAAAATGACCTGAAAAAAAAAGCAGCCGGGCTTATTATCCGGTTTAATGAGGTAGCTTATAATAACAACCTGTCAGTTACCGAAACCGAAACTTTAAATGATACGATATTTGGTATTGATGAGTTGTATAGCAAACTTTTAATACTGGAGTTAACAGGTAAAAATAAATATCAGCATCAGATTATTGATCTGGACAGTGTTATGCGGTGTACCCTGCAGAAAAATAACCGATCCGTTTATGAAAAAGGAAATTCAGGCCAGATAAGTGACGTGTTTGTTGAACAGGTTAACCTGTTATTTGAATTTGCAGACAACCAGGAACCTTATGAATTTATTTTCTATAAGCATATTGTTGATCACATTTTTGAACTGCCCCAACTGGAACAGAAAGCTGTTAAATGGCAGAGTCTCATTTCAAAGAAAATAAAAAAAACCTTAAGGAGGATTGCTTAAAAATTAAAATATTAAACAAATGAAAATGTCAGGTAATAACAGAGTGGTTTCTATCAGCGGTATAATCTTATTATTTATTGTTTTATTGAATGTTGTAATCGCAAAACATGCTTTTACTGTTAATACTACCTGGTATTGGGCACTGCTTGTTACGTTGCCCTTACTCATGCTGGCTATTTTTTATAGCAGGCAAAAAAAAAGATACACAAACAACAAAGTAGTTCGGAAAAAATATGTCGATGACAAATTACTGCCCGTTAAACAGCAGCACATTCAATCATTTTTAAATTAAAAAACATGAAAACAATAAACAACAACCTGATACTTACAAAAGATGATCACAATCTCCTGCTTTCTTATCTGCGGGGATGGTGGCATAATAAAACTGTTGACAGGCGCTACGCAGAAGCATTACAAGGAGAACTGAAAAAAGCGAAACTGGTAGAGACGGTTGATGCTCCGCCTGATGTGGTAAGGCTTAATTCGAAAGTAATTATTAAAACAGCGGGTAAAGTCGAGGTAATGGAGTTAACGCTGGTTACACCTGAGGAAGCAAATATAAAAGAACGCAAGATTTCAATAATGGCACCCATTGGTACAGCATTGATAGGTTTCCGAAAGGGGCAAAAAGTGAAGTGGGATGTACCTGCAGGAAAAAAAACATTTACAATTTTGGATGTGATTAATAGCTGAAAAATTTTTAATGCTAAAAAATAAAAAAGATGAAAATGATAAAAACAACAATGAAAACACTGTCGGCAAAAGTTAACCGATGGATGCAGGCCGGGTACGGTTCTCAAATTATACCCGAAGAAATAAAATTCCTGAACCCCGCCAATTGGCGAATTGACGGAATCTCCAGATTTGAAGGTATGTCGGACCCGGCTGATAATGCTATCCTTTATGCTGTTTCAACAATTGATGGAAAACGAAAATCAATTATCGTAGACTCTTTTGGAGCAGATAATGACGAACGTTTTACAACATTTATCCAGCATGTGCCTAATGCTTCGGGTATTAGCTACACCTGAAACACCCCCGTCTTAAACTCCGAAATCTCCGGATTATGATCTGCCGCAGCAATACCTTCCGAAATATATTTACGGGTTTCACCGGGGTCAATAATTTCATCAACCCAAAGTCGGGCAGCGGCGTAGAATGGCGTGGTTTGTGAATCGTAGCGTGCTATGAGTTTATCTAAAAGTGCTTTTTCATCGGCTTCTGTAATTTCCTGTCCTTTCTTTTTAAGACCGGCTACTTCAATTTGTAACATGGTTTTTGCTGCCTGCTCTCCGCCCATTACAGCAATCTTTGCGGTGGGCCATGCATAAATAAAACGGGGATCGTATGCCTTGCCGCACATGGCATAATTGCCGGCGCCATAAGAGTTGCCCATCACAATAGTAATTTTTGGTACGACAGAATTTGCAACCGCATTTACTAATTTGGCACCATCTTTTATAATGCCGGTATGTTCGCTGCGGCTGCCTACCATAAAGCCGGTAACATCCTGTAAAAAAACAAGCGGAATTCTTTTTTGATTGCAGTTCATGATAAAACGGGCTGCTTTATCGGCGCTGTCGTTATAGATAACACCGCCAAGTTGCATTTCGCCTTTTTTGCTTTTTACAATGAGTCGTTGATTGGCAACAATGCCCACGGCCCAGCCATCAACACGGCCATAACCGCAAACAATCGTCTTGCCATAATCTTCTTTAAACTGGTCGAAACTTTCTTCATCGCAAATGCAGTTAATCATTTCAACCATATCATAAGGCTTGGTGTTGCCGGCGCTCATGATCCCGTAAATTTCGCCTTTGTTGTTTTTGGGAGATTTAGATTCAATACGATCAAAGCCGGCTTTTTTATGATGACCAATTTTGTTCATTATCTTTTTCACCTGGTCAAGACATTCTTCTTCAGTTTTGAATTTATAATCGGCAATGCCGCTGATGCTGTTATGTGTATCGGCACCACCAAGAGTTTCGCTGTCAACATCTTCACCAATAGCCGCTTTTACCAAGTATGGTCCGGCAAGATAAATAGAGCCATTCCCTTCCACCATTAATGTTTCGTCGCTCATGATGGGGAGGTAGGCACCGCCGGCAACACAAGCGCCCATCACGGCGGCAATTTGTGTAATGCCCATGGCACTCATCTTTGCATTATTGCGGAAGATGCGGCCGAAATGTTCTTTATCAGGAAATATCTCGTCTTGCATAGGAAGAAAAACTCCGGCACTATCTACGAGATAGATTATCGGAAGATTATTTTCCATAGAGATTTCCTGCATGCGTAAATTCTTTTTGCCGGTGATAGGGAACCAGGCACCGGCTTTTACTGTTTGATCGTTGGCTACAATTATACATTGCCTGCCACTTACATAACCAATGCCGCTTACAGTACCACCTGCAGGGCAACCGCCTTCTTCGGGGTACATATCAAAACCGGCAAAGGCACCTATTTCTGTAAAAGTTGAATCTTTGTCAATTAAATAATCTATACGCTGCCGGGCAGTAAGTTTGTTACGTTCTTTTTGTTTATCTGCAGATTTCTTTCCGCCGCCTTCATATATTTTTTCCAGATGCCGCTTTACATTGCTCCAGGCCATTTTCATGGCGTCTTCGTTTTTGTTGAATTCTAAATCCATAGTAATTTTTTTTTTGAATCACTTGACCCGATGCTATTATGTTAAAGACTAGCTAAGGCTGAAAGCGTTCTGATAAACAGTACATAATAAACTTTGAGTTTTTAACCGTTTGTTGGTAATTTTATTATTTCTAAACCGTTACAAAAATATGGGTAATGCAATAAACCGCATAGTAAAACAATTTGAAGCACTACAGCATGGCGATTGCTGGATTGGCAGCAACTTTAAAGAGCTGTTGCATGGGGTTGACCACATAAAGGCAATAACAAGACAGAATGTTGATTCAAATGGTATCTGGATGCTGGTGGCACATATTACTTACTGGCGTACATTGGTTGTAAACCGGCTTACGGGTTCTGTTAATCCACCGCCGTTTTTAGATTTTCATTTGCCTGATGAGGCGAATGCTGAAACCTGGCACCAGGCGCTGCATGATTTTGAAGCAGCTTACCATTTACTTCGTAATGCCATCCATCATTTTAATGAAGATAATTTAGATAAACCTTCGGTTAAACCGGAGCAAACAAATTACGAATTGATTTTAGGCTGTCTGCAGCATGATGCTTATCATCTGGGGCAGATGATGTTATTGAAAAAAATGAATGCCTGAATAAATAGATTTGTTTTTAATTGTTTGTAACAAATTTATTTTCAACAATTGGCCCGCTCTCAGTCAGGCTGTTGTTTTTCTGCTGATGATCGGCCCTTACTTTATCCTCATATACAATAACAGGTGCAAGCTGGTTGGATTTTATAAAGCTGTTATCGCTGATAATTGATTCCTGAACGCCATACAAACGTATCAGTTCAAAATCATTTCTGCAGTTCACTATTTTGTTATTGGTAAACAGCAGCTGTGGTCCCATAGTGCTTTCGTCGTTTCCGCCGCGGTACATGTTTAGAATTGTGCCTTTGTTATCTTCAAATGTACAGTTGCTGATAGTCATTTTTTCGGTATTGTAAAAGCCTTTGTCATCATTTTCATCTTTTAAAGAAAACAATGCTCCGGTAATGTTGTGAAATTTAGAATTGAAGATTGAGATATCATCTGCGTAAGAATTCTTTGAGATATGGAAAAAAGAAATAACATCGGATCCGGAAAACGTACAATTTTTTATACTGATATTAAAATGACTGCAACTGCCGCTTGAATCGGTGCTGAGAAACTGGTTGAAGGCCATAGTGTCTAAGTTAATATTCAGGTTTTCTAAACTAAGCTTATTGTTGCCATTGAGCTCAAAAAAATTGATAATATTATGATTGGATGAAAAAGAAATCTGCCTGCCGGGCCCGGTAATGCTTGTGTTTTTATTAATCACTAATGGTTTATCAAAAAAATAAGATGAACCTGTCAGTTCTATAGAAACTTCGGGCCCGGCCACAGATAGCGCAGCATAAATGGAAGACGCATCACTACATTTAATAGGTTTAACTGCAGCCTGATGATTGTTTTGTTCTTCCTTCCAGTTAATACCCATTTGTCCTGAATGATCATAAAGCGATTCAAAAAAAGGCAGGCTGCCGCAGCCTACCGTTTCTGGAAATTTATCTTTTAATCTTGATACGGTAAGGCCGTTGATTGCAGGAGGCAAAATATTTACCGACTTTTTTGCAAGCGATGGAAAACCATCAGCATCCCATTTTTTAAAACCAATATTAGCTTTATCAAATCCTTTAATTGTACTAACCTCTTGTTTGTTGCTGATAAAGTTATTGGCAAAGAAAATACTGTCGGTAGGGCTGTAAGCATTAAAGAGTACTTTATTGGTGGGATTACAGAAAAGATTGTTGAACAGATATACATTGATAGGTTTTACACTTCTTTCTGTATCGGAACCTTCGCCCAGGCTGAACGGCGTACAATTATAAAAAGTATTATTGGCAATTACGGCATCTCTTACCGGCAGGTAACGGTTTGGCGGCGAGTTAAACACGCCGTTCATTACAGACAGTGGCGATCTGAATCCATCACCAATACATTTATAAAAATAATTACCTACAACCCAGTTGCCTTCATTTATCACCCTTACACCGCCAGTACCTCTTTTATCATTACCCCAAAAAATATTCCCTTCAACGGTATTGTTGTTGCCGTGCCTTAACACAACAGCACCCTGGCATTCCTTAAATACATTATTGCGAATAGTATTTCCACATGATTTTATGGAGATGATTTCTGTTTCTCCATCGCAATGTTCAAACAAATTGTTTTTGATAACAGTATTGCTGTAAAAGGTACAATGCTGCGAAACCCCTACTCTAATCATCTCACCACCATTACTGCCCAATGGTTTTCTAATGCCAAAATAATTGCTGTCGATGCTGTGGTCATTCAAACGGCTTTGGTCATCATCCAGCACAACTGCCATCAATACACCCAGGTTTGTTTTGTCAATAAACTTGCAATGATCTATCCTGTTATTTTTGCCGTACAGTGCCACCCAGTAATTTTCATCTTTCCGGTTGGTATTGTTAAAGCTTTTTATCATGCAATTGGTAATGCGGCAATTATTGCCTCGTTGTTTTCCTTTCCTGAATTCCCATGCACTGCCATCAGATGCAAAGCCATCGGTAAACAGCAATCCTTCAACAATAATATAACTGCCTCCCAAACGCAGGCTGCTTTTGCCTTTTATAATTACCTGTCCGTTGGTTTGCGCTTTAAAAACAATGGGTTGCCGGGCGTTACCGTTGCAGGTAAGTTCTATATCAATGTCTTGCCAGCTACCATTTTTCAACAGCACGGTGTCGCCGGGTTTTGCTGCTTTGTTGGCAGCCTTAAGCTCAGCCTCATTTTTAACAGTTATATTTTTCGCCTGCAAAGCTGCAGCCGAAAATAAAAAGCAGGCGATCAGTAATTTCTTTATCATATTGTTTATATTATTACTTGATAATTATTTTTTGTGATGATTCTCTTACATATAGTTTTGGCTTCAGCACTTTTTCAACATCATTCATGTCGCCATTATTATGCATAGCATCTATAAAAAGCTTAGCTGTAATTTTTCCCAGTTCAAAAGATGGCTGCTCTACACTGGAGATTGTAGGAGAAACCAGGCTGAGAATTGGTTCGTCATTAAAACCAACCAGTCCAATATCATGAGGCATATCCAGTCCTTTCTTTTTAATGGCCTGCATGGCGCCAATGGCCATACGGTCGCTGATGGTAAAAATGGCATCGGGTCTTTTTTTCATCGCCAGTAATTCTTCTGTGGCAAAAAAAGCATAATCCTGGTTAAAGTCGCAATGTATAATAAGGCTTTGATCAACTTTAATACCATGTTTTTTTAGTGCAGCTAAATAACCATCCATTCGCTTATTACTGATATCCAGATTTTTTGGCCCAGCTAAAATGGCTATGCGTTTGTATCCCTGTTCAATCAAATGTTCTGTTGCCTGAAAACCGCCATCTTCATTATCAATACGAACACTGGGTGCTTTTAAGTGCGGGGTAACACGGTCAAAAACAACCAGGGGAATTTCTTTTTCCTGAATTTTTTTTATGTGATCAAAGTTTTTTGTTTCACTGCTTACTGACACAATAAAACCATCTACCAGGCTTTCGAGCAAACGTCTGGTATTTAAAATTTCTCTTCCAAAAGATTCATTGCTTTGGCATATCATTACTGTATAGCCAGCTTCCAGTGCTACTTCATCAATACCCCTTACCATCATAGATAAAACATAATCCAGGTTGGGTACAATTACACCAATCGTATGTGTTTGTTTGTTGCGTAAACTAAGGGCAAGCTGGTTGGGTTGGTAATTTAGTTCATCTACCAGGTTCATAACAGCCTGCTTGGTTTCTTTATTTACGTCAGAAGCATTGCGTATGGCACGTGACACCGTTGATACCGAAATATTCAATTGCCGGGCAATGTCCTTGATGGTGGGGGGCTTGGTCATATGTATAGCAAGAATTGTTGAAGTAAAGCTAAACAATTAATTAGTTTCGGGAAAACCGGTATCGTTGCCGGTACCGTTCTCGGAAAAAATAATTAATAATTTGTTAAGGATAATTAAATAATGCTAAAAAATATTCATGAAAATTAACGGATAAATAGATATATTATAATTGCAGGAAGATTGCAAAACCGGAGTTTAAAAACTACTATTGTGCATGCGGTTAACGATTTGCTATTGACAACTGCCCTTCTTTTACTTTTTCGTACCCTCCTTAAACTAACTTAAACTAATTATTACAACCAATAAATACATAACTATATGAAAGGAAAAATTGCAATTGTAACTGGCGGGGCAAGGGATATTGGCCGACAGGCTTCTTTAAAACTGGCAGCAGCCGGTGCCAAGGTTTGCGTAAATTATTTTGGTAATAAAGAGCAGGCAGATGAAACCATTCAAATGATTAAAGATGCCGGCGGCGAAGCTATTGCTGTGCATGGCGACATGACCAAAGCCGCTGAGGTGAATGCAGTTGTTGAAGCCTGTACCAAAGCTTATGGTAATGTTATACATACTTTAGTAAACGTAGCTGGTGGTTTAATGGGACGTAAGCCATTAGCAGAGTTAGATGAAGAATTTTGGGATGCGGTTATGGATGTAAACTTAAAATCGGTTTACTTAGTTACCAGAGCGGTTGCTCCACACATGACTGAAGGCGGAACAATTGTAAACTTTTCGTCGCAGGCAGCCAGAGATGGCGGTGGCGGTGGTGCATCGGCTTATGCTGCAGCCAAAGGAGCTGTTTTAACTTTTACAAGAGGTATGGCAAAAGAACTGGGGCCCAAAGGTATCCGTGTTAACTGCATTTCTCCTGGTATGATCAATACTACTTTTCACAACACATTTACCAAACAGGAGATCAGAACAAATGTTGCTGCGGCTACACCTTTGAGAAGGGAAGGCCGGGCAGATGAAGTGGGCGACCTGGTATTATATCTGGCAGGCGATTCATCATCTTTTATAAATGGCGAAAGCGTAGAGATTAACGGTGGAACTTATTTTGTATAAAAGAGATTGCTGAATGAATGTGTTATAACGGCACATAAATAATATAAACGATTGCTTCAGATGAATAGATTTTTAACAATGCTATGCTTTTTATTGCTGTGTGTATCTGTGCAGGCGCAACACCCTAATACTTTTTTCACTAAGAAAGAAGCGATAGAAGTTAAAAAGAATCTTACACTGTATCCCTTGCTCAACGAGTCTTTTGCAGAGATTAAAAAAGATGTTGACCAATGGGTTGGTAAAGATGTTGATGTTCCTTTTCCGAAAGATCCGGCTGGCGGATATACCCATGACAAACACAAAGCAAATTACACACTGATGTTTAACAGTGGTATTTTGTACAATCTTACCGGCGATGCTAAATATGCAACGCTTGTTAAGAATATGATGTTGAAATATGCCGCTTTAAATCCAACACTAAAAAACCATCCCGAAGCAACCAGCAGTTCACCCGGCCGTATTTTCTGGCAGGCATTAAACGATGCCAACTGGATGGTATATGCCGGAATGGCTTACGACCTGGTTTATAATTCACTTACTCCGGCCGAAAGAAAAACAATTGAACTTGGAGCCTTTAAGCCCGAAGTAGATTTCTTTACACACGATTTAAAAGATTGGTTTAATCTGATACATAACCACGCTGTTTGGGCAACCGCCGGTGTGGGTATCATTGGTATTGCAACCAATAACCAGGATTATATAGATATGGCTTTGAAAGGAACTGCAAAAGATGGCAAGCGTGGTTTCATTGCTTTAATGGATAATCTTTTTTCGCCCGATGGTTATTATACCGAGGGCCCTTATTATACCCGTTATGCTATTTTGCCCTATATCGTTTTTGCCAATGCTTTAAATAACAGTAATCCTTCTTTAAAAATATTTGAACATCGCAACAGGATTTTACAAAGGGCCTTAAACACATGCCTGCAACAAACCAATATCGATGGCGCTTTTTTTCCTTTTAACGATGCATTGAAAGAAAAAGATTATACATCGAACGAACTGGTTACTGCTATTAATATTTCCTGGAATGTCTATGGGCCCGATGATAATGCATTGTTTGTTGCTAAAAAACAAAACCGGGTAATGCTTAACAATGGCGGTACGGGCATTGCTGCCGCACTGGCAAAAAACAAAAATATTCCGGCTTATTTTAATTACAAATCTTTTGAGAGTGGGGATGGGGTTGATGGGAAAGACGGTGGTGTAAGTATTTTCAGAACCGGGAAAAACAAAGATTTAACCAGCCTGCTTTTTAAATACACATCGCATGGTTTATCTCATGGGCACTACGATAAGTTGGGGATTATGCTATACGATAAAGGGAACGAAATTATTACCAACTATGGCTCAGTACGTTTTATTGGTGTAGAGCAAAAGTATGGTGGTCGTTATCTGCCCGAAAATAAAAAGTATGCAGGTCAGACAATTGCACACAATACAATAGTAATGGATGAGACCAGCCATTTTAATGGTAAAGAAGAGACGGCTGAAAAATTTCACTCAGATAAATTATTCAGCAACTTTTCAAATCCTGCTGTACAGGTGGTTGCTGCAAAAGAAGACAATGCTTACCCCGGCAGTCATATGCAGCGTACGCTTTACATGCTTGAATTACCTGGTGGTAAAAAAATAGTTACTGATATTTTTAATGTACAGTCTGATAAAGTTCATCAATACGATTTGCCATTCCAATACAATGGCGCTTTAATTAATACTTCTGTTAAATACAAGGCCAATGCAAAAAAAATGGAACCGCTTGGTAAGAAAAACGGTTATCAGTATTTATGGAAAGAAGCAGAAGGAACAGCAATTGATACCATTGTGCAATTGACTTTCTTGAATAAAAATACTTATTACACGGTATCATCTTTAGTACAGGATACTGCAGAAGTATTTTATACAAGAACCGGTGCCAACGATCCTGATTTTAATTTAAGGCATGAGCCTGCATTTATCATCCGCAAGAACGGAAAGGATCAGTCTTTCATCAGCGTAATTGAAATTCACGGCAAGTTTGATCCGGTGTATGAGTTTTCTTCCAATGCATATCCTTCTGTTAAGCAAATAAAATTATTACAGAACGATAGTGATTATTCAGTAGCTGAAATAATGATAGGAGATAAAAAATTATTGATAGCACAAAGCAATAACAGTACCGATGATACAAAAAAGCATACGACCCGGGGAATAAGCTGGACGGGGCCTTTCAGCGTATTGTTAGACGGGAAAAAATTATAAATAAAAGAATCGTAAAACAAAACTATTAAAACTACAAACAATGGGAACAACCGAAACAACAAAGGTATTCATCGAAAACAAAGAGATACCCTGGGAACAAATGGCTGAAGGCGTTAAAAGAAAGATTATGAGTTATGATGAAAGCCTGATGGTGGTTAAAGTGGAATTTGACAAAGGTGGTGTGGGAACTTTACATCAGCATTATCATTCGCAGATCACCCATATTGAAAAAGGTGTTTTTGAAGTGGAGATTGCCGGAGAAAAGAAAGTGCTGTCGGCAGGAGATGGGTTTTATATTCCACCAAACATTATACACGGCGCTGTGTGCCTGGAAGCAGGTGTGTTGATTGATGTATTCAGTCCGATGAGAGAAGACTTTATTAACGGGAAATAAAAAAATATTTTCTGTATAAATACAAACTGAACAAAACGTATAAAAAACTGTAAAATGAAAAAAATATTATTTACAATTTTCCTGGTAATTACTACCGGAATGATTTACGGGCAAACAACATATTACTGGATTGGTGGTACTGCAGCAACCAGCTATACTTCAAACAGTAACTGGAATACCCAGTTGAATGGTTTGGGTACAGTAAGAGGCATTGCTGCAAATGATGATGTGCTGATATTTGACGGTACCAATGTTGGCGGAACCACACCAACTACCGGCCAGGTAACAACCATTGTTTCATCTACAACATCGGGCAGACTGGTTTTGCAAAACGGAGCTAATATAATTCTTGGCCGTTCCAGTACAGGCAGTGCTACCGTTTCCCTTGCAGGCGATGGTGGCCCGGCAGATGACCTGGTAGTAGCAGCCGGTTGTACCCTTACATTGGGCGTAGCTATTTATAATCATGATGTAAATATTTTAGTTTCGGCAGGTGCAACGGCATTAATCAGTGGTACTGTTTACCTCAGTCCGCTATCAACTTCGGTACACACCAGAAGTTACATAACAGCTGCTGCAGCCAATGGAGTAATCTTCGCTTCAGGTGGAGTTTGTCATATCACCGACTCCTCAGCTACATCTGGTTTTAATGGTTCTGTTCAGGATGGTGTCAGGTTTACTTCTGGTTCATCCTGTTATTATTATACAGGCCGTAGCCCGATTGGTAATAACTCAACTACCCAGTTTACAAATTTTGATGAAGGAAGTAACCTGTATTTCATGAATACCAACAGAAGATATGATGGAGGGGCTACGTATACCAGTTCTGCCTGGAGTAACCGTAAAGGCCTGGGTAATTTATTTATTAAAAACGGATCTACATTTTTCAGCGATGGTCCATTTGACCGCATTGGCGACCTTACCATTGATGGCGGCTGTACCTTAATAACCCACAGCAGTGGTGTTACACCAATATTTGGAAACCTAACTGTAGACGGAACATTAAATGGCCCTGCTGGAAGTACCAATATTGTAGTTATGGGTGGCAATACAGCACAAACTATTTCAGGCACAGGCACACTTGACCTGCCTTCACTAAATGTTGCCAATTACAGCGATGTTATTTTAAACAGCTCAGTTAATGTTTTAAGCGGAACTGATATTTTCGGTAAAATAAATTTTGGAGCAACCCGGCAGGTAACCGGTACCAGTGATTTTACATCCAAGGTTAACGGAACAGCCACTTCAGTCACAGGTGATGTGCAGGTTGGCTCATACCGTATTTCAAATGTTGTGGGTACTTTAACTGGTAATACAGGCCTTGCTGTTACAGGTATAGGTTTATCAGCCAATACCAATGTTGTTGGATTTTCTTCCTCCAATGCTGTTGTATTGCTTTCTAAACCGGCAACTGCAAATGCTACCGGTGTAACTTTTACTTTTTCAAGCGATACCGCAACCATAGCTACTGCTAATACAAATGGTATGGACAGCCTTACGGGAAGTGTGATAGTGACAGCCAATAAAAGTTATCAAGCCGGCACCAATTATATTATTAACGGCGCAACTACAAAACCGTTTGGTATTACTTCAGGCTCAGCAGCAACAACTATTGATGCCGGTTTTGTAGAAATAAATGCACCGGTAACTGTTAACAGGTCAGTTAATATCTATAATCATTTACTGATAAATGGAATACTCACCTTACGTCCTGCCGACCTGATGCATCTGTTCCCGGGAGCAGCTATCACGGGTGCCTTCAGTAATACAAAATATATTGCTGCAAATTATACCGCTGCTGGTGTACAAAGCCTTATCCAGGTTGATGGCGTAACTGCGGCAACAACAATTCCTGTTGGAACAACGGTACATTATTTACCGGTAACAATTACTCCAGCAAGTTCATCAGATTTTACAATAGCCGCTTTTACCGGCATTACCGCCAATGGTATGATAACAGGAACGGCTTTACCACCGTTTATGAAACAACGGATGGTTGATGCAGTATGGAATGTAAACAGGATAGCCGGAACAGGCAATGCAACTGTGCAGATAAACTGGCCAACATTTTTAGAAGGCTCAACCTATACCACACTCACTGATATTGAGCTGGGTTTAATACAGAATAACGGTAGCTCATGGGACTTGCCAATTGGTACAGCCAATAACACAACAAATATTGCTACTGCAACAATCAGCAACTTTACGCCTATCGGATCAGGTGCAATAGCACAGGTAAATCCGTTTATATTTAATCCTATTCCGGCTAAAACTTATGGTAATCCCGACTTTAACGGCGGTGCTACCAGTTTAAACACTACACAACCTATTGTATATACCAGCAGCAATCCACTGGTAGCAACAATAGTTGGCGGGCTCATTCACATAACAGGCGCAGGTACTTCAATTATCAATGCATCACAGGCAACTGATGGTAACTATCCTGCAGCAAGTGTAAACCAGACCTTGACTGTTAACCAGGCAGCATTAACTGTAACTGCAGATAACAAGACTAAGTTTGAACAGGTTGCAAATCCTCCTTTAACCATTACCTACACTGGTTTTGTGTTAGGAGAAACCTCAGCAGTTTTATTAACTCAGCCAAGCATTTCTACAACAGCAGTACTGGCATCTCCTCCGGGAACGTATCCAATTACTGTTACAGGAGCAACGGCTGCTAATTATACTATCACACATGTAAATGGTGTCATGACAGTTACACCAAAACAGAATCAAACCATAACTTTTAATGCCATTGCAACAAAAACTTATGGTAATGCACCCTTTGCTACCGGAGCAACCAGTACCAACAATACTATTCCCATTACTTATACCAGCAGTAATACTGCTGTAGCAACTGTTAGCGGAAGCACTATCACCATTACAGGTGCCGGCACTTCAACTATTACGGCTATGCAGGCAGGTAATGATGGTTATTTTCCTGCAACTCCTGTAGCAAGAACACTTACTGTAAATAAAGCGAATCTTACTATTAAAGTTTTAGATACCTTAAAAACAGTTGGCCAGCCAAACCCTGGTTTTACCATTACTTATACAGGATTTGTGTACGGACAAAATTCAACAGCCTTAACAACGCCTCCGGTAGCAGCCACAGCAGCTATCCAGAATTCGGCGCCGGGTTATTTTCCGATAACCTTGTCGGGAGCAACATCGCCAAATTATAATATCATTTATACCAACGGCAGATTAACTGTTTTACCATTAACCGGAACAGGAGAGAAGTATATCAACGTATTCAAAAATTCTGCAGGTAATATCACGGTAAGGGTATATTCAAATGAGCCGGTGTTAGGTGATATTTTAGTTTATGATATGTCGGGAAGGCCGGTTGCCAAAAAGAATTTCTTTATGCCGCAGGGATTCAATTCAACAGATTTGCCTGCAAGGCATTTGCCTTCGGGGATTTATACAGTTATTATCGTTGGTAATAATGTTGATTTGAGAAAAATGATTGCCTTTATTAATTAATGATAATAATAATGAAAACAGGTTTATTCATATTATTTGCTGCGGCGATGTTGAGTTGTTCAACATCAAAGCTGGCTGCGCAAAAAAGCAGTAGGGCCGATGCTTTTGTGCTGGACATGAAAATTCTGGAAAGAAGCAAATCGGCTGTTAAAAATAATGACCCTGTCGTAATGCCTGCTTACAAGCAACTGATAAAAGATGCAGAAAAGGCGTTGAAATTCGGACCGGTAACTGTAATGGAAAAAACAAACTTACCACCGAGTGGTGATAAGCATGATTACATGAGCCTGGCACCTTATCACTGGCCCGATTCATCAAAACCCAATGGGTTGCCTTATATGCGTAAAGATGGACAGACTAATCCGGAAGTAAAGGAGTACAAGGACAAAGATTATATGCCTAAGTTATGTGCTCATATTGAAACACTCGGGCTGGCATATTATTTATCTGATGAAAATATGTATGCAGAGCATGCAGTAAAGCTGATCCGTGTTTGGTTTCTGGATACAGCAACAAGGATGAATCCGAACCTAAAGTATGGTCAGGCCATTAAAGGTGTGAATGAAGGCAGGGGAGCAGGTTTGATAGACAGCAGGCATTTTGTAAAATTAATTGATGGGATGGGGTTATTAAAAGCTTCCAAATCATTTAAGGCAGAAGATTATAAAGGCATGCAGCAATGGTTCGGCGAATTTTTAAACTGGATGCAGACCAGTAAAATTGGTACGGATGAATTAAAAACAAAAAATAATCACGGCGCCTGGTATGATGCACAGAGACTATCTATCGCATTATTTGTTGACAGCATGGATTTGGCCAAAAGAATTATTACCAATGCAGCAGGCCGCCTCGATTACCAGGCCGATGAGAACGGATTTTTTCCTGCCGAAATGGAAAGGACAATTTCGTTACACTATTCTGCTTTTGTAATGGATGCATTTTTTCTTATAGCCCGCATGTCGGAAAGAACAGGATTCGATTTCTGGAACTATACTACGCCATCGGGTAATTCTTTAAAAAAGTCCTTTACAGCATTGAAGCCCTATTTTACGGAAGAGAAAGAATGGATGGGACAGCAGATAAAACCATACGATGTGGAAGATGGCTATGATATACTGATGCAGGGATTTAAAAAATTCAAGTGCAGAGATTGTGAGCAGCAGGTAAAACGCCTGGCCGATGATAAAGCACCCAGGTTACGGATAAACTTAACATACTAAACTAAATTTTTTGTACATACTCAAACTGTTATTATGAAAAAAATAATGTGCTTTTTAATGATCTCCCTCTTTGCCGGAGGTGCAGCTTTTGCACAAAAGAAAACAATTACCGGTAAGGTGACCAGCCAAAGTGGCAACGGTCCTTTACTTGGTGTTAACGTACTTGCCGCAGGGCAAAAAGGTGGTACTGCAACAATAGCCGACGGAACTTATTCCATTACTATCGACAGTAAAGCAACGGTATTGGTTTTCTCGTACGTTGGTTACACATCGCAAACGGTATCAATTGATAACCGTACTAAAATTGATGTGGTACTGGTACAGGCGGCAACTATCGGCGAAGAAGTTGTTGTTGTTGGTTACGGTACACAAAAAAGATCGAGTGTTACCGGAGCTGTATCCAAGTATCAGAATGAGCAGCTTGATGAAACACCGAGTTCCAGACTAGACCAGGCTTTGCAGGGCAAGATAGCAGGTGTGGCTATTCAAAATATATCCTCTGAGGCAGGGTCCGATCCAAAAATTCAGATACGTGGTTTAACCAGTATCGGTCAGGGAGCAGGCCCGTTGGTGGTAGTTGATGGGCACCCTGTACCAGATGGATTGGCATTTGTGAATATGGCCGATGTACAATCTGTTGAGGTTTTAAAAGATGCGGCTTCAGCTGCCATTTATGGCTCAAGAGGTTCGGGTGGTGTTATATTAATAACAACAAAAAGCGGTAAAGCCAATAAAACCAAATTCGGTTTTAAAATATCAACGGGTATCAAATCTGCCTACGAACTGTATCCGATGATGACCACAACGGAATACACCAATATGCTGTTTTATGAGGCAGCTTTAAAAAGGATGGATCCAAGCGTTCCTCCTCTTTCAGTAGCACAGGTTGCCAGTACACCCGAAAGAGGTGCATATATCATCGAAAACCAAATGCGGAATGGTGCATCAACCGACTGGCAAAGAGAGGCAATCAGAAATGCCACTACACAAAACATACAGTTAAACATGTCGGGTGGCAATAGTGCTGTTAAATATTATATTTCGGGTGGTTATCAAAACGATCAGGGTATGATGTATCACAGCGAATACGAAAGATATAATGTAAAAGCTAAGATTGATGCGCAGGTTACTAAAAGAGTAAAGTTTACTTTTAATGTAAATCCTTCTTATATAAAAAGAGAGAGACCATCAGTAAACTACATCGATTTTGTCCGCTTCCCGTCGTACCTGCCTGTTTACCTGGATGAAACAATGGCAGCATATGTTCGCCAGAATGCAGCTTTTGCCGATGTTAAAGCCGGCGATTATGCACAGGCAGGATATTTTAATGGCAGGGTATACAATGGTTTAATGCCCGATGGCAGTACCTGGGTAAATACTACTGCCATAAGTCCTTTTAGTACATCAAATAATACACCTAAATCAGTAATGGAAACACGTAGCATTACTTCGCATGATTACCGGCTGCTTACTTCTGGGGATCTGACTATCAACCTTATGCCCGGCCTTGATTTTAAATCATTAGTAAGTGCTTATGTTACCTATTCTAAGGCTGTGGATTTTGCTAAACGTAATTCAAACCGTGCAGGCGATATCAACCGTGGTCAATATAACAACCGTACGTTTATAGATTTGTTAAATGAGAACACCCTCAATTATACCAAGCGGATTAAGGAACACAACATAGCTGTACTTGCAGGTTTTACGGTTCAAAAATCAACGCTGAAAAATGAGCAGGCTGTAGGTCTTGATTACCCAAGTGATAACATCACTACACTAAACAATGCACTTGTTATAGAACAAGGAGCTACCAGTACCTATAATAATATATACAGAGAAGGACTGGTGTCGTACCTCGGTCGTGTTAATTACAGTTTTAAAGACAGGTACCTGCTTTCGGCAAGCATACGTGCTGATGGAAGTTCCAATTTTGCTCCCGGTAACAAATGGGGATACTTTCCATCAGTTTCTTTAGGTTGGGTTGCCAGCAAAGAACAGTTTTTTGATAAAGTTAAATGGGTAAATAACCTGAAACTGAGAGGTAGTTATGGTTTAACCGGTAATAATAAAACAGAGCAATTTGGATGGCTCGATCTTTTATACTCATCTAATTATGTAACCGGTGCAGGCAACGGTACAGCAGGTGCCGGCTATATTCCATCACGGGTATTCCTTGGTAACGGCGATATTACATGGGAGCGTACCGGGCAGTTAAATGTTGGTTTGGATGTCACATTATTTAACAACTTAGTTTCTTTTTCTTTTGATGCCTATCAAACCAAAACTGAAAAATTGTTGATACGCCAGGCTGTACTTGCTTTTACAGGTGTGCCATCAACTGTTAACAATATCGGAAGCATGAAAAATAATGGTTTCGAACTTGAGTTAACTACCAATCAAATCCGCAAAAAAGATTTCCGTTGGTCAACCACGGCAAATTTTGCCCATACTAAAAACAGTATTACAGAACTGGGAGGAGAAAAATTTTTACTTAACCAGGGAGAACGTACTGAACTTTATTTGAATCGTGTTGGTGATCCGTTGATTCAGTTTTTGGGATATAAAACGGATGGTGTTTGGCTGTCTCAGGCCGATATTACTGCAGCACAGGCCGCAGGTTTAAGCAGCAGCCTTTCTAATGTGTTTGTACCGGGAGGTTTAAAACTGGTTGATGTTAATGGTGATAAAGTTATAGATGCAAATGACCGTACAGTTATTGGTAACCCATTTCCCGATTTTACCTGGGGAGTTACTAACAGCTTAAAGTACAAAAGTTTTGATCTGATGTTTATGTTTCAGGGTGTGCAAGGTGGAAGCCTGATAAACGGTGATGCTAATTACAACGAAACAAAACGTTCCAATAAGAACTACAATCAAAACAGATGGTTAAGTCCCATGTTTCCAGGTGATGGAAAAACACCTTATTCCACCCTTGGATTTAACTGGATGCTGACTGACTATGTTGTGGAAGATGCTTCTTATTATGCATTACGTGAAATACTGGTTGGCTATACTTTGCCGGAGAAATTTACCAATAAGGCAAAGATTAGTTCATTACGTATTTATTTCTCAGCACAAAACATGTTCTATCATTTTGCATCTGGTTACCGGGGTATAAATCCCGAAGCCAGGTTTACATCGGGCAACTATACCACTCCACTTGTTGATGGATATCAGCGGGGAAGTTTTCCTTTAGCTAAAACTTTTTTACTGGGTCTTGACTTAAATTTTTAACCTGATAATTTATTTGTTATGAAATATATTCAATTAATAATCGTCCTTTTTTGTCTGGCTTTAAGCTCATGCAAAAAAACTATCGATCTCTATCCAGAGGCCAATATTACAACTGATAACTACTATAAAACTAAAATTGAAATACAGACTGGTATTAACGGTTGTTATTCCGGCATGCGTAATCCGCAGTACAGAGAATGGCAGTTAACTGAGTTAAGATCGGATAATTCACTGATGGGAGTTACCGGAAGTACCAGTTCAGTAAACAGAGATCTGAGCGATCTGGATATGTTTATTCCGGCTACAACACATGCAGGCCTGTATACTTACTGGCTGGATAGTTATAATAATATCCGCAACTGTAATGTAGTACTACAAAAACTGGGTGCTGTTTACGATCCTTCAACCGGTACTATCACACTGGCAAATATACCTGTACCGGTGCTGGAATCGGAGCGTAAACAATTTATCGGACAGGCGTTGTTTATACGTGCCCATCATTATTTTAACCTGGTGAGGCTGTATGGTGGTGTATTTTTAATTCATCAACCCATTACTGCGGTTGAAGCAAAATCAATCAACAGGTCAACAGTTGCTGATATCTATAAATTGATTGAGGCAGATCTAACAACTGCATCTGCTTACTTGAGTACAGCAACTTATTCGCAGATAAACGCTGATAAAGTTAATGTGGGCCAAGCAAATGCCTGGTCGGCCAGAGCTCTTTTAGGAAAAGTATATCTTACTTTAAACAGAAAGATAGATGCTATTACACAGTTGCAGGATGTAATTACATTCAGTGGGTTTAGCCTGCGTCCAACATACGCTTCGGTTTTTTCTATTACTGAAGAAATGAATTCAGAAATACTTTTTGCAGTACGTTATCGTGCAGGCGGACTTGGACAAGGATCAAGTTTTGGAAACGATTTTGGTCCGTTAAACAGCCTGGCTACAGTTATTAATGGATCGGGTTTGGGATGGAATACTCCCTCAACAGAAATTGATACTGCATTAATTGCCGGTGATACAAGACGTGCGTTAAGCATTGCCACCTATGGCACAGGAACGGCAGCAACCTGGTATGTGAAAAAATACCTGAACCCGGTAGTACTAACCAACGACGGAGAAAGTGACTGGCCTGTTATCAGATATGCCGATGTGTTGATGATGATGGCCGAAGCGCAGGGTTATACGCCTGCCAGTATTGGTTTAATAAGCCAGATTCGAGTAAGAGCCGGTATTGGTGCAGTTCCTGCATCAGTTAATACACTTGCAGCTTTTGAAAAAGAACTTTCAGATCAAAGAAGACTGGAATTCGCTTTTGAAAATCAACGCTGGTTCGACTTGGTGAGGTTTAACAGTACCATGCAAACTATAACGGCAGAGCAAACCATAAAAGCACATTTTGAACATCTTTACTTAATACATTATGGTACTTATGTGGCTCCAACACCAACACTTACCGAACTTAAAAGTAATGTAACTGCCAACAGGCTATTGCTGCCAATACCGCAATACGAAATTGATACCAATACACAATTAGTGATTCCGCAAAACCCGGGATACTAATTTAGATTAATAAGAAAATGAAAAAACTGATTCTTTATGCTGTTTTGCTTTTTTCTTCGGAAACTGCCATTGCACAGGAAGCAGAAGAAGTAACTTATAAACCCGTAGAATTTCCAGCAGGCTTTACTGCACAATTCAATGTGGTGTACACAACTGCAAAAGATTGGGAAGGGAAAATGGATATTTATCTTCCATCAAAAGATAATAGACCAACACCTGTTGTTATTAATATACATGGCGGCGGATGGAACAAAGGAGTTAAAGAATCACAAACCGGTTTTAATACATTCTTTAAAGCAGGATTTGCAGTGGCAAATATTGAATATCGCTTAACTGGTCAGGCGACAGCACCTGCAGCAATCGAGGATACAAGATGTGCTTTGATCTATTTAATTAAAAACGCAAATGAACTGAATATTGATGTAAACAGAATTGTTATCATGGGAGGAAGTGCAGGGGGGCATTTAGCACTGATGGGAGGTTTACTTGCAAACGATCATCGCTTTGATACCAACTGCCCCGGTGTTGAAAATATTAAAGTGGCAGCCATCATTGATAAGTATGGTATTACTGATGTTTGGGATTGGGGTAACGGCAAAGTTGTAAAAAGTAAATCGGCGAGGAACTGGCTGGGCAATAAAGCTGATGATAAAAAATTTGCAGCTTCTGTTTCTCCAATGACTTATGTAACAAAAAACAGTCCGCCTGTATTTATTGTGCATGGTGATGCTGACCCTACAGTTCCTTATCAACACTCAGTTGACCTGCATAAAAAATTACAGGAAGCAGGTGTAAAAACCGAATTCATAACTGTGCAGGGTGGACTGCATGGAAAGTTTGAAAAAGAAAAAAACAGCGAGATCAATAAGGCGATGATCGCATTTTTAAAATCTATAAAAGGATTCGATATAAAGTAAATTGAAAAGAATATTCACATATAAATCCAGTGCCCTCTTTGTTATTTATATGTTGATGATGAATACGATAACGGCCACAGTTTACACAGTAACAGACAAAGCCAGCCTGATAAGCAGAATGACGGCAGCTGTTCCGGGTGATACAGTTATTGTTGCCGATGGCACTTATAACTGGGGGCAGATAAATTTTATCAATAACAATGGTACTTCTTCATCAGCATGGATAGTATTAAAAGCGCAGACACCCGGTTTCGTAATTTTTACCGGAACAACCTACCTGCATTTTAAAGGAACCCGTGTTGAGATAAACGGGTTCAATTTTGCCAATGGAAGTTCGGGCACTAATGCAGTCATCAGCTTCAGGTATAATTCAAGCAACCTGTCGAATTACTGCAGGGTTACCAATATTGTTTTTGATAACTACAATACCTATTCAGTTGACAGTACAACCGAGAATGAATGGGTTGGTATGTATGGAACCAATAACCGGCTCGACCATTGCACATTTATAAATAAGTATAATGCAAGGGCAACGGTTGTTGTCTGGTACAGCAGTACAACTTATCCCAACCCGTCCATATCCACTTACCACCGCATTGATTCCAATTATTTTAAGGGCAGAAGTTTCCAGGGATCCAACGGTGGCGAAACCATTCGGATTGGCGACAGCAACTCTTCACGAACTGATGGATTAAATACCATTGAGTATAATTTATTTGAAGACTGCACCCAGGTTGAGCCGGAGATCATTTCCAACAAATCTGATTTTAATGTGTACCGGTATAATACATTTAAAAACAGCGACGGAGGTTTAACATTAAGGCATGGCCGCTACTGCTCTGTGTACGGAAACTTTTTTATTGTGGACAATCCGGCCCGGACAAGATCCTATGGTGTAAGGGTGATAGACAAAGGACATAAGGTTTACAACAATTATTTTGAAGGGCTGCTTGGAAATAAAAACAGTTTAACATCACTCAGGTGCCCCATCATTCTGTACAACGGCGCAACAAACGTTAACGACACGGCAGATTTTACAAAAGCATCGGGCTACTTCCCTGCAGAAAATACCATGGTAGCATTTAATACTATAGTTAACTGTAGTGGGGGTGCAGGGTTGGTTATGGGATTCAGAAATGCCGGAGCATTAACCGATCAGCCGCAGGGTATAATTGCAGCCAACAATGTTTTTAAAATGACCACCGGGCAGGCAGCTTATAATGATCCTGCAAATACTTTACTTACTTATTTTGCTGAAGGCAACATGTATAATGCTCCCAATGGGTTGGGGCTTCCTTCTTCAACAGGATTTTCAAATACAGCTTTAAATTTTGGTGCAAGGGCAAGTGGAATTTTAGCGGCACCTGCAATTGTGGAGGATGCAGCAGTTAACACAGGTTCTTATTCAGCTTTGCTCGATGGAGCCGATGCACAAAGCCAGTTACGCAGCGCTGTATTTGATGTTGGGGCCGATGAGCTTAATGGAACGGGGCCGGTTATTACCTACCCACTGGACTCTACATTAGTTGGCGCCCGCCGTGGATTTACAATTGTTCCTGTACAGCTTATCAGTTTTAAAGTTTCAGTTGCAAAAACAACTGCTCATCTTAATTGGTCTGTTAATGCAGAAATAAATACTGCATCCTATATTGTTGAGTACAGTACTGATGCAGTTAAGTTTAAGGAGATTGCTGATGTGACTGCATCTGGCAGTAATTCAATTTATAATTTTCAGCATAAAAACTTACCGCCGGGTGATTATTACTACCGCCTGAAAATAATTGACAGGGATGCGGTGTTTCAATATTCACCTGTAAGGGTTGTTGTAGTTAAACAACCTGTATTAAATATCTACCCTAATCCGGCAAGGGATTTTATTAACGTTACGGTAAACAGCAGGATTGATGCTGTTAACGAGATCAGGATAATTGATGCATCACCCAAAACAGTAAAATTGATAAAAGTTTTACCGGGCCAAAACCAGGTTTTTTTGGAAGGATTAGGAAAAGGTATGTATATAGTTGAATTGATTCAAAATGGAAAATCAGTAACATCACAATCATTTATTGTACAATAATTGAAAAAAATAATTACAATATCATCAGTGCATATGTACAGCTTTTTAACCGGAGCTTTAATTTTTATTCTGGCTCCCTTTGCTGTACAGTCACAACCCGTTACCCTAAATGCCGACGGGCCGGGTAATACCTACGAACTGATCAACAGCGTACTGGCACCGGGATACAATGTAGTTGAACATCCAGAGTGTACAGGCGGACATCCATCTTTCGACCGGCATATCGTTGAAGTATGGGATGCCGAATTAAATGCAAACGTTTTTGAATTTTACAGCCATGTGGCCGAAGATAATGACCGTTGCATCAATTTCGACAGGCAGCGGGTTGAGATAAAAACGTATGACCAAAGCCCAGCCAATCTGATTGGCACTTTGGGCGAAACCATAACCTACAAATGGCGGTTCAGACTGGCTGCGGGTTTTAAGCCTTCTGCCAGCTTTACGCATATTCACCAGATAAAACCGGTTAATGGTGATGATGCCAATCCGCTGATTACGCTTACTCCCCGAAAGGGAACTACGAATAAGATGGAGCTTATTCATAACAATGTTACCAAAGTGGCTATTGTTGATCTTTCTTTATTCACCGGTGTATGGGTAGAAGCAACAGAAGTGATAAAGGTTGGTGCAAACGGAACTTATTCTATGGTTATCAAAAGGGTCAGCGATGATGTAACAATACTCAGTTACTCCAACTCAAATATCATGACCATCCGCCCCGATAATGATTTCATAAGGCCCAAATGGGGAATATACCGCAGCCTGAATAACCTGGGCGATCTCAGAGACGACAGTATCCGCTTTAATGCATTCAGTATAGAAGAACAACCAATAGTGTTGCCAATTAACCTGATTTCTTTTAAAACTTTATTAAGAGGAGATAAGGTAGATATTATCTGGACTACCGCCACTGAGCTAAACAGTAAAACATTTATTGTTGAGCGATCAGCAGATGGTATTAATTTCTCTGCTATTTCTTCTGTTGTTGCTTCGGCAAACAGCAATACTGCAAAACATTATCAATATACCGATGCCAATCCACCGGCCGGAAAAAACTTTTACCGGCTGAAGATGATTGATATAAGTGGTTCGTTTTCTTACTCTGCAGTTGCCCATGTTTTTTTGAAAGAAAACAGAATCAGCGAACTGTTTATTTATCCTAACCCGGTTAAAGATATTTTACAGATCAGTATGGTTAATGATCTTAAAATTTACACGGCTGTTGTAACCGGAGCCGACGGCAAAAAAGTTTTTAGCGGATCGGGTACTGTAGTAAAAATAATAGAAGCAATAAATAAAGATATAAGCATGATAAAACCCGGAATTTATTTTATAAACCTGCTGCATAGTGAAATAAGCTATCGGGGCAGGTTTATAAAAAACTAAGTGTGCATACCCTTTTTTGAAAACGAAAACAATTTAAGAGCCATATCCTGTAAACCAAAACAACTTTTAAAAAACGCAAACTAGATTGTATGAAAAGCTTAACACTAACATTAGCCATAATGCTGCTTTCAATTGCAGGATTTTCGCAAACAACTTATTACTGGATTGGCGGAACCGGCCCGGTAAGTTTTACATCAAACAGTAACTGGAACACACAGTTAGACGGATTGGGTACTTCCCGTTCGGTTGCAGGGGACATGTATACAGATGTCTTGATTTTTGACGGTACTAATGTGGGTGGAACAACGCCCACAACCGGAAATGTAATTGTAACAACAAGCAGTGATACGATTGCCAGTTTGCTTTTTCAGAATAATGTAAACGTTCAGATTAGCAGGAGCAGTATAGGCAGTGCAAACATAAACCTGCAGGGAGACGGGACAGCGCTGGATGACCTTATTGTAGAAGCTGGCAGCACCGTTACGCTGGGAGGGGATGCCTATAATTATGATGTTCGTTTTATTCTTGGTTTACCAACAGTACCTGCATCAATTGGAACGGGATTGGTTCATGGTAATATTTATTTAAGTCCGCCTTCTGAAAGCGTGCATACAGCCAGTTACATTACTTCTAAAACAGCAAACGGCCTGGTGTTTGAGTCAGGGGCAAATTGTTACGTTAATGATTCCTTATCTGTATCACCCTTTAATGGTTCGGCAACGGGCTCGATATTATTTAAAGCAGGGTCTTCGTTACATTATTACGCCGGAAGGAGCCCATTTGGCGGTAGTTCTGCTATTCAGTTTGCAAATTTTGATGCAGGGAGTAATTTTTATATTCATAAGATCAACAGGAGTTATATAGATGGTGTTACTGTTTATGCCAGTTCTTCCTGGACCAATGCGAAATCCTTTGCAAATATTATTATCGCCGATGGTGCAAATTTCATTTGTGATGGAACTATTTTCAGGATTGACAGCATGACGATAAATACAGGCTGTACATTTACAACACATTCATCCGGCCATACACCAATTTTAGGAAATTTAACTGTTGACGGTTTATTTAATTTCCCTTCGGGAACTAATACATTGTTAATGGGTGGACATGTTCCGCAAACAATTTCTGGCTCCGGTACTATTAACACACCAAATTTTGTGGTTGCCGATTTTAGTGAAGTTACGTTGACGAAAGCTATTAATATTACCAGTTCAACCAATATCGTAGGTAATTTAAATCTGGGAGCAACGGGCCAGATTACCGGTGCAGGAACCTTTACTTCCAGGGTTGCTTCTACAGCAACAGGAGGAGCAGGAACTACAACTGCAGGGTCTTACCAGGTAACCTTTACAGGTCCGTCAGGAATTAATGGATACAGCATCACCGGTACTGGTTTGGCTCCCAATACCAATGTTATCGGGTTTGGTACCAGTGCCAATTTGATTTATCTGTCTAAACCAGCTGTCTCTACAGGCGCATCAACGTTTTCGTTCAGCAGCGATACTGCTTCGTTACAGACAGCCAGTCCAAATGGATTTAACCCTACTACCGGTAGTATTGTTAATCTGGGCACACAATCATTTCAATCCGGTTCAAACTTTACTGTTGATGCTGCTACAACCGAACCTTTCGGAATAAGTACATCTGCAGGATCGAATATTACGTTAGGAAACGTTGTACTTAATGCACCAGTCACTACAAATATTTATTGCCGTATTGCAGGAACATTAACGATGAACAGCGGAAACCTCACAATACGGCCAACAGACACCGTGAGGATATTGTCAGGCGCTGCAATTGGAGGTACTCCATTCAGCAGTTCAAAATATATTGTAAGCCAGCGTTCGGGAAATAACCTGGGTGTTTTAAGAATAGATAATTTACCCACTTCAAGTACATTGTTCCCGGTTGGATCACCAAATTATTATTTACCGGTATCAGTAACTCCTGTATCAACTGTAGATCATGCAGTAAGTGTATTTGAAGGTGTAACAGAAGATGGAACACCATCGGGTACGGCATTTTCTGCTGCAAAAAAAGCGCAGGTTGTTGATGCAGTATGGATAGTTGACCGCCCTACAGGTTCTGGAGACTGTATCATGGAACTGCAGTGGAATACGTCTTTAGAAGGAGCCCTGTTTACAGGATACCCGAATGGTAGTATAGGAATAAGCAGGCACGATGGTGCAGCCTGGGGATTATCGCTTGGAACCGGCGATAATACAGTTAACAGTGCAACAGCTTTATATGGTTTGTTTTCTCCGTTTGGTATTGGCTACAATGGCGCAGTACTGGCATCGCAGGTAAAAAATATTTCAGCATATATAAAAGCAAATGCTGTTGAAATAAACTGGTCTGTTGCCAACGAGGCAGGCATTGTGAGTTACGAGATTGAAAAAAGTTTAAACAGGACTGACTTTATTAAAACAGGAACTGTTGCTGCTGCAGCTAAAGCCAAATATGAGTTTACTGATCCTGCAGCTTTCAGCGGAGTTGTATATTATAGGATAAAAATTATTGGATTAACCGGCGAAGCAAAATATACTGATATTGTTGCGGTAAAGAAAACAGGTAATGCACAAATCAGTTTGTATCCAAACCCTGTTGTAAATAATATGACGGTAAGCGGATTGCAACATGCATCATCTTATAAAATTATTAATGCAACCGGGCAGGTAGTGATGCAGCAAAAAACTTCAGCAAACAGTTTTAATATTGATATTTCTAATTTGCAGTCTGGATTATATTTTATTGAAATCTTATCAACTGATAATTCAACCGCGAAACAATCTTTTATCAAACAATAAGAATACATTAATTTAACGCATCCGCAGAATAATTTAAAAGAACAACAGAGGATGATAAACTTTGGGTTAGATAATAAAATAGCTTTAGTTACAGGATGCAGCAGCGGTATTGGGATGACGGTTGCCATTGAAATGGCAAAGGCCGGTGCCGATATAATAGGAGTAAGCAATTCCTTACCTACAACCGGAAGTGAAGTTGCTAAAGCCGTTGAAGCTGCCGGCAAAAAGTTTTTTTCTTACCAGGCCAATTTTTCTGACAGGAAATCTTTGTATGCTTTTCTGGAAAAAGTTAAGACTGATCATTCACGTATTGATATACTCATCAACAACGCAGGGCATATCATGCGTAAGCCTGCAGCCGAGCATCCGGATGAATACTGGGATACGATCATTGACATCAATTTAAATGCACAGTTCATCATTACCCGTGAGATTGGTAAAAGAATGGTAGAGCAAAAAAGCGGAAAAATTGTTTTCACCTGTTCGCTCTTAAGTTTCCAGGGCGGTATCAATGTACCGGGATATGCAGCCAGCAAAGGTGCTATATCATCTTTACTGAAAGCATTTGCTAATGAATGGGCTCCGCATGGAATAACGGTAAATGGTGTTGCACCGGGTTATATTGCTACAGATAATACAACACAGTTACGTGAAGATCCGGAAAGAAGTGCAGCCATACTTTCAAGAATTCCGGCAAACCGTTGGGGAACTCCGGAAGATATGGTGGGTGCATATATTTTTCTTTCTTCACCGGCATCTGATTATATAAACGGAACTATACTTACTGTGGATGGTGGATGGATGGGGAGATAGCAGCAAAATCTAATTATTAAATACTAAACATGGACATCAGATTTCAAAGAAGTTCGCAGGAAATGAGTGAGATGAATACGCAGCAACAGCGTGAAAACTTTCTGATTCCAAATTTAATGGTTAAAGGAACTGTTCAGTTAACTTATACACATTACGACAGGATGATTGTTGGCGGAGTTGTTCCGGCTTCATCAGCAATTGCATTGCCGAATGAAGATGAGCTGAAAGCAAAATATTTTTTGGAAAGAAGAGAGATTGGGATTATC
>Ga0138256_10001119_pt1 | contig 28723 bp, 24 predicted proteins | sample KNB2016incub_MG_FD_105486 | JGI IMG/M metagenome (GOLD analysis project Ga0138256, IMG submission 105486) | Active sludge microbial communities from wastewater in Klosterneuburg, Austria - KNB2014incub_MG | ecosystem: Engineered > WWTP > Activated sludge > Unclassified | place: Austria... | reverse complement strand
CCCATGCTGCACAGATTCTAATTCCAATGGATGATACGCAAGCCAATCATTTAAAAGCTTACGGCATTGCCTACTGGGTTCTTCAAAGTGGTGTAGAAATTAACTGGATGTTGAATTACAAAGGCGGTAGTTTTATGTTTATTCAGAATCCGAAATTTGAAAGTGAATTGAAATTGCGTGGTGTCAGTTACAATGTTATTTCAGAAGGTCAGGCCAATCAGATAGTTTCTGAGATATTAGATCCACAAGTCAATGAAGATGTAGTTAAATTAGAAAAAGTACCTAAAATTTGTGTTTATTCTCCTAAAGATAAGCGCCCTTGGGATGATGCAGTTACTCTTGCATTGACTTATGCAGAAATTCCTTATGACATTATTTACGATGAAGAAATTGTTCAAGGTAAATTAGCACTGTATGATTGGATGCACTTGCATCATGAGGATTTTACAGGACAGTATGGCAAATTCTATAATATGTATAGAAATGCAACCTGGTATCAGGAGCAGCAAAGAAGCATGGAAAGTATGGCTAAGCAACTTGGATTCGCAAAAGTGTCGCAAATGAAACTTGCCGTAGCAAAAAGAATAAAAGAGTTTGTTGCAGGTGGCGGCTTCTTATTTACTATGTGTTCCGGTACTGACACGTATGACATTGCACTCTCTGCTGAAGGCTTGGATATTTGTGAAAGTATGTATGATGGTGATGGCACTACACCTAGTTATAATGATCATTTGGACTTTTCAAAAACATTTGCATTTAGAAATTATACTTTAAGTGTTAATCCACTTGAATATCGTTTTTCAAATATTGATGTCACAACAACAAGAAGAGTACCTCGTGATGAAGATGTGTTTACATTATTTGATTTTTCAGCTAAGTGGGATCCTGTGCCTACCATGCTTTGTCAGAATCATATGCAGGTAATTAAAGGTTTTATGGGTCAGACCACAGCATTCAACAAAAATTATATCAAGCCTGATGTTATCATCATGGGTGAAAATAAAGCAGCTAATGAAGCTAAATACATACATGGTGATTTTGGCAAGGGAACATGGACATTTTACGGAGGTCACGACCCGGAAGACTATCAGCACATGGTTGGCGACCCACCAACAGACCTTAATTTACATCCTAATAGTCCGGGCTACCGACTGATTTTAAACAATGTTCTGTTTCCTGCTGCCAAGAAGAAAAAACAAAAAACCTAAAACGATTTAAGGAAGTTATTTAAGTGTTGATTAAATGCGTCCTTATTTTCAAGATGAGCCAGGTGACCGGAATTTGCAATTACATGTAAAACACTTCCCGGAATTTGTTGTTGCATATATTCAGATTTTTCCGGAGGAGTAAGTATATCATGTTCGCCACATAGTACCATTGCCGGAATTTTAATTGCAGAAAGTATGCTGCACGTTTCTTCTCTTTCTGCCATTGCTTCCAATGTTTGTATCAATACTTCATCGGTGGCCTTCAACATAAGGTCTAATGTTATTTTTATTATTTCGCCATTCTGCTGAAATGTTACTGGCGAAAACAAAATCTTACACATATCTTCGAGATACTTTTGTTTTCCGCCATTTCGAATTAAGGCAATATTTTCATAGCGTTTTGCCCTTGCCTGGGCGTTGTCTGCATAGCATTGCGTATCATACAAAATAAGCCCTTTGATTCTTTCTGAATATCGCTTTACTAAATTCAGTGCAATATATCCACCCATGGACAAACCACAGACAATAACTTTATTTACTTGTATAGAATTCAACAAAAAAATTAAATCGTCAGCAAATAAATCAATAGAAAACTTTTCTGTTCCTTTTGAACTGCTTCCATAACCCCGAACATCATAGGTAATGATGCGCGCCTGTTCAGACAAAGCTATTACCTGCTCTTTCCAGATGGACTGGTCAAATGGATATCCATGAATAAACACCAATACTTCATTACCTGATGATGTATCAGAATAATTCAAAACCTCACCATCAGGTTTTATCAATGCCTTTGAATACACCATGCTAACTGGTTGCTTTCTTGTAATCATCCGGAAAAATTAATTCACTCAGTATCCTTATAAATTTTTGCTAACTTATCTTTATAGTTTTCCAGAATAATTTTTCTACGTAAGCTAAGCTTTGGTGTCATCTCATTGCGTTCTATACTGAATTCGTGGTCCAGCAACTCAAAACGTTTAATCGTTTCATAATGTCCCAGTGTTCTATTCACTACTTCCACTTCTTCGGCAATACGTTTTTTTATTACACTGCTGGCGGCTATCTCTACATTGGAGTTTACAGCAATATTTTTCTTTGTAGCCCAGTCTCTAATAAATGCAAAATTCGGAACAATAAAAGCTGAAGCGAACTTTTGATTTTCACCTATCACCATTGCCTGCTCAATAAACCGTGATTCCTTCAGTTTATTTTCTATCATCTGAGGCACAATATATTTTCCTCCTGATGTTTTAAAGATTTCTTTCTTACGGTCAGTTATTTTTAAAAACTTTCCATTTTCAAAAACACCAATGTCACCAGTATGGAACCAACCTTCAGCGTCTATAACCTCTGCTGTTAAATCAGCACTGTTATAATAACCAAGCATCACATTAGGGCCTTTACATAAAATTTCACCGTCAGAATCAATTTTCACTTCAACATTTTCGAGTACCGTTCCAACAGTGCCGAATTTAATACTATCGGGTTGAAAATTATTCACTGCTATTACGGGGCTGGTTTCTGTAAGCCCATATCCCTCAAGAACAGGTATTTTTGCTGCGTGAAACACCCGTGCCAGGCGTGGTTGCAATGCAGCACCACCCGATGCAATTGCCTGTATATTGCCACCTAATGCCTCACGCCATTTACTGAAAATTAGTTTGTTGGCTAAACGCAGCTGAAACTCATACCACCAACCATTAACACCTTTCAATTCATATCGTAAGCCCAGATTCAAAGCCCAGAAAAATAAAGCTTTTTTTATTCCTTTCAGCTCAGCACCTTTTGAGACTATTTTATCATAAACTTTCTCAAGCAAGCGCGGTACTGTTACAAAAATCTGAGGTTTAATTTCTTTTAAATTATCTGCTATAGTGTCTAAACTTTCAGCATAGTAAATTGAAACACCAAAATAAACATAGAGATAGGAAAGCATTCTTTCATATACATGGTTCAGTGGCAAAAAACTTAACGCTCTCCACGACTCATGAAACGGGCACAATACATCACAAAATTTAAAATTACTTACAAGATTATTATGCGACAACATTACACCCTTTGGATTCCCTGTGGTTCCAGATGTGTAAATAATGGTTGCCAAATCATCAGGTTTTATGCTATCTCTAATCTGATTAACCTCTTCTATTTTTGGATGTTGACGACCAAGATCAAGTAATTCACTCCAATGTGGCAGATCCTGATAACGATCAAATAAAAATATCTTTTCAAGAGCAGGAAGATCACTCTTTATTTGCTGAACTTTATTATATAATCCGGCATTGGAAACAAACAAATAACGCACGGATGACTGGTTGAGTGTAAACTTTAAATCATTCTCGCTTATGGTAGGATAAAGTGGAACATCAGTTACAGCAATTTGTAAGCAAGCATGATCAACAAAATTCCATTCCGGTCTGTTGTTGGCTATAATACCTATTTTATCACCCGGTTTAATTCCTGAATGCAGCAATCCATAACTGAGATTATTAACTATTTCAATTATTTCGGCTGTTGCATATTTTTTCCATACACCATCCTGCTTTCCTGCCAAAGCATCTGCCTTAGGAAAGCGTGAAAGCTGATATGGGAACAAATCTATAAGTCGTGTTACTTCCATACTTCAATTAGCTTTATTGTACTGCATAAAAATATAAAAAGTATTTAAATGTTTTTTATTATTGCAATATGAACAATATTGATTTATTAAACAACTCAAAGCCCTTGTTGATTTTTGATGGCAGTTGTGCTTTTTGCAGATCATGCATACGGTTCATTAAAAAACATGATGCTAAGCTTCAATTTAACTTTGCTGACAATAAACAGATTGACACGAAAGTTATTTTAACTCAACATTTTATAAATCCTGAAAATTTAAACTCAATAGTTTTGATAGAAAATAGTAGGGTTCATACTCAGAGTGATGCAGTCATAAAAATTTTGCTTCATCTAAATGGGCGCTGGAGACTTTTAGCCGGAATATTGACAATTATTCCCATTACATTCAGAAATAAAGTTTACAAAAAAATTGCAGCAAACCGAATCAGATTAAGTAGTCACTGCACTGTATGAAAACCAATTTTACCGATCAAACCGGCATAACTTATCCCATAATTATGGCGCCAATGTTTTTGGTCAGCAATGAGGCCATGATGCAATCGGCAATACAAACAGAGATAATGGGTGTGTTTCCAACTTTAAACTACAGAAAACATGCCGAACTTGATGAGTTAATTAAACGTTTACAACAATTCAAGTCAGGAAAAAAAGGAAGTTTCGGTGTCAATTTAATTGTACAAAAAACCAATCCGATGTATAATGGGCATTTAAAAATTTGTGTTGAAAACAAAGTGCCTTTTTACATTACATCTTTAGGAAGCCCACGCGAAGTGATTGAAGCAGCACATTCCTATGGAGCAAAAGTTTATTGTGATGTAACCAATATTACACATGCTGAGAAATGTGCAAATTTTGGTTGCGATGGCTTTATTGCCGTTGGTCAGGGCGCAGGCGGACATGCAGGTCCTTATGCACAAACAGTGCTGATTCCCACTTTACAAAAACACTTTCCGTCCATTCCTGTGATTGCAGCCGGAGGTATTGCCACCGGTGATGGCATTGCTGCAATGATGTCATTAGGTGCTGCAGGAGTAAGTATAGGCACAAGATATATAGCATCTAAAGAAGCAGAAGTAAGTGATGATTACAAAAACTGTATTTTGAAATCAGGCATGGATAATATTGTGATGACAGAAAGGCTTTCCGGCACACCATGCAACATCATTAACACACCCTATGCAAAAAAAATAGGCTATAAACAAAACTGGTTGGAGAAGTTTTTAAGCAACAACGCCACAACAAAAAAGTATTTCAAAATGCTGGTGCAGTACAAGGGTATTAAAGCATTGGAGCAAGCAATTAAACCGGGTAACTACAAAACATTGTGGACTGCCGGGCAAACCGTTGAACTTATTGATGATATACTTACTTGTAATGAAATTACAGAGCGGTTAATTAAAGAAACCTATCAATCAGTCCAAAACCTTAACCTTATATTCAAGAACTAAACCAACTGTTCCATTCATGAATCAATGAAGAAAGGAAATGGTAGTTTTCAACTATTGCAATATTCAATTTAATCTCTGTATTTCATTTTAGTTTCAGCAATAAAATGTCTGTTTTTCGTTGAATTAACCTACATTTGAACAAAAAATAAATGACCTTTAAAAGAATATTCCTTTTTGTCTGGTTTTCTGCTTGCTTACAAGTTACCAAAGCACAAAAAGTTACCTATGCACAACAGGAACTTGATGCTTATTCTTATGACTATATAAAAACAGCCGGATATAATGACAATTCTTTTTTTGTTTTTCAAAGTAATCTGCCATTTGAAAACGATCGTGACAGAGTAGGCTTCAAATCACGTAAATATAAAGTCACTTGTTATAACCAGAATCTCACATTAAAATGGTCGAAGAAAATTGAGCCTAAAGGCGAGAATGAGAAACTGGAAACTATAACAGTGATTAACGGTCAGGTTGCTTTAATTAAATCTTCCTTTGAAGGTAAAGACAATCAAATATCCATTTTTATTACCACATTAGATGACAATGGAAACGAATCTTCAACCCGGAACAAAATTGGTACTATTCTGTTTGACAGAACAAGCAACTTAGATAAGATAAAAGTTATCGCTTCGAAAGGGAATAACTATTTTGGCCTTATTCAAAATGAAAAGAAGCAAAATGGCTTACAGCAACTACATTGCCTGATTGTTGACAGTGATTTTAAACTTGTGCGACAACTTCAATTTGAAGTACCCTATCCTGAAAAAAATTTCAACTACGAAAACTGGCTGTTAACAGATGATGCAGACTTTATTCTTGAAGGCAGCTACTACTCTAAAGAAAAAAGTGAAAACCGCAAACGGTGGGATGCTTACAAACTGTTTGTTTCTACAAACGGAAACAGTGGTGCCATTGAATATGCAATCAATACCAGTAACCTGATTTTAAGCAGCAGTGCTATAGCATATGATGCCATAAACAAAAAAATAGTTCTTGCTGCTTTTTATACCGACAACGTTTCTATCAAGTCAGGAATAATTTATGCCAGTTTGGGAACTTCTGTTAATGATTCTTTACTGATGATAAGGCAACCTATTGGAGAGGCAACCTTAGCACGTATGTTTGCCGGTCAGAATTTAGACCGAAGCAGAGCAGGAATTGAAAACCTAAGCATAGAAAAAGTGATTTTAAGAAATGATGGCGGTGCAGTGTTGGTTACCGAGGTTTCTTATGTAACAGACTACTCCTATTACGACTATTTTACGCAGAACTACATTCGTAATTTTGAATATCACTTCAATAACGTTATTACTTTTTCTATCAATGCTGATGGTTCCATTGACTGGGATGCTGTTTTGAGAAAAGATCAGGTTTCGACTAATGACTATGGTAAATATTCTTCGTTTGCCTTAGCCATGACAGAAAGCGATATCAGTTTACTTTACAACACCCGCACTGACAGAAACAATGGTGTTGCCTATTTCAGAATAAAAAGAAATGGTGAAACAGAATCAAAAGAAATCATCAAGCCTGAAGAGCGGATTTTATTGGTTCCATTTGCTTCAAAACAAATCAGTACTGACGAAATTGTGGTTCCGTGCTGGAACAGAAAAAAGATGCTAATGGCAAAAATCACTTTCTGATGCCGGCATCATTATCTCTTGCATTACAGTACATTTCATATTATTCCAAGGCATGGAACAAACATAATGTGCACTCGCCATTTGTTTATCAACTAACTACTCAGGTAATTCATCCCGATAAAAAATTACCGGTATTTGAACCCATTGAAGAAAAACGAAAAGCACTAAAATCAAATCAAAATAAAATTGAATTTATTGAATTAGGCGCAGGTGATAAGAGTAATGTCCGAAGTGTTTCTGACATTGCCGCCAAGTCATTAAAAATTCCACGATATGCTCGTTTACTCTTTAGGCTGTCCAATCACTTTCAGCCAGAAAACATTATTGAATTAGGAACATCATTAGGTATTACAACAGGCTATTTGGCATTATCCGGCTGTAAAAATATCTATACCATTGAAGGAAATAAAACCGTATCCGACATTGCACACGCTACGCTAACTTCACTAAATCTGAATAAAAAAATAAAATTCATACAAGGAAACTTTGACGAGTCACTTCCATCGTTGTTACATTCTCTGAACAAAGTTGATTTTGTTTTTTTTGATGGCAATCACCGCTATCTTCCAACAATTAATTACTTTGAACAATGTTTGAAAAAGGCACATGATAAAAGTGTGTTTGTTTTTGATGATATTAATTACAGCCTGGAAATGAAACAAGCCTGGAAGGAAATCAAACAACATCCTTCAGTAGTTGTTAGTATTGACTTGTTTATGATGGGTATTGTTTTTTTTGATACAGACCTTATGCGTCAACACTTTGTAATCAGGTATTAACATTTAGTAACTTAATCATTAGTCGTAATTTATTACTTTTACCACGTACAATTCAATCATGCCACAGTCTATTATTTCACTTGCAGATATTTCACGACTTTATAAAGTCGGAACAGAAACAATTTATGCGTTGCGGTCAGTTTCTCTTGACATATTCAAGAATGAATATGTTGCATTAATGGGTAGCTCCGGCTCAGGAAAATCCACACTGATGAATATTCTCGGTTGCCTTGACACGCCTTCAAGCGGGACTTATCATCTGAATAATATCTCTGTTTCCGGTATGACAGATAATGAACTTGCCGAGGTAAGGAACAAACAAATAGGTTTCATTTTTCAAACATTTAATCTGTTACCGCGAAGTACAGCTCTTGAAAATGTATCATTGCCTCTTGTGTATGCAGGTGTTTCAAAAGAAGAGCGTTTGCAGCGGGCAAAAGAAGTGCTTGAAAGTGTTGGCTTGGCCGACAGGATCATGCATAAGCCAAATGAGTTATCCGGTGGTCAGCGTCAGCGTGTGGCTGTGGCAAGGGCATTGGTCAATCACCCTTCTATCATACTTGCTGATGAGCCCACAGGAAATCTTGATTCAAAAACTTCTGAAGAGATTATGTTGCTCTTTGAGGAAATACATCAACGCGGCAATACCATCATAGTTGTAACACATGAAGAAGACATTGCCCTGCATGCTCACCGTATTGTAAGAATAAAAGACGGACTCATTGAAGATGATGCCATCAACACACAAATTACAAAAGCAAAATCAATAGTATCATGAACATCAAATCCATTCAATCGCTGCTCATTATTGTAGTTTTATTAGCAAGCTGTGGCGTTGCCAACAGTCAGAAAGGAAAACTACTCACTCCTGAAGTATTTGCAAAAATGCTTCATGAAACTCCGGAGGCACAAATTGTAGATGTCAGAACACCTGAAGAGTTTAATGATGGGCATCTAAAAAATGCTTTGAATATGAATGTCAACAGCAAGGATTTTGAAAACCGTGCACCATACCTCGATAAAGAAAAGCCACTTTTTGTTTATTGCTATTCCGGTGGTCGCAGTGCCAAAGCCTGCGAATATTTTGAAAAAATGGGATTCAAAGTAATTTATGATATGGAAGGCGGTTACGCTGCCTGGACAGATACTAACCTGCCAGTTGAAGGGAAAAAAGCAGATAAAGCAGGTATTAGTCTTGATAACTATGCCCTGCTGACAAGCAGTGGAAAAGTTTTAGTTGATATTAACGCTCCATGGTGTCCGCCATGTGTAAAAATGAAACCTATGTTGGATTCATTAGATACTGCATGGAAAGACAAAGTAAAAATTGTGCGATTGAATAAAGATGAAAACCAATTAATTTCAAAAACGCTTCAGATAAATGAATTACCCACATTGCTTTTTTATGAAAACGGCAAATTGATGAAACGTGAAAGTGGGTATAAAAATGCTGAACAATTAAAAGCAATGACTCAGGTTGAATAGTTGATTTGCCAAATTGGTGATTTTTGTAATATTGTTAAATTTCAAAGAAACAATTACTTACTAAAATTGAATTCATGCCTTTGCATTAGACGTTGCGTTATACTTGTTGTGTGTAGTAGCCGGCTTTTGTAGTGTTTTTTCAGACAGTCTTGATTTTTTGATTCTTTTGTATCAAGACAAAAGAAAAGGAAAGATAAAGCAAATTTCACAACATGTATAATTCTTTGAAAATATACAGTTGGCTTTGTTGGTGTCCTTTTCTTTGGTTCGTTTTTGAGAAAAAGGACAGGAAATAACTTAAAAATGTATATGTCAGAGACATTGGCAGGCAACTTATCTCATTGACTCAGAGTACATAGAATTAATAATTTTTAAAATCTTGCCTTAGGCTTAACATTGCTATAAATTGCGCTTTTTTAGACATTGAATAACGTGTAACCCAAAAGGGTTAACCACGTATAAAGACATTTAGTTGTTGAGCAAATTATGAATATATCTGCATTAGCAGAAGCCGAAAAACTTCTATTTATTGCAAGGCAGTCGCTTTCAGAAGGGCAACTGCCCCAAGCAATAGATATGCTCAATAAAATAGTTACCGATTATCCTGATTTTTCAAAAGCACATATCACTCTGGCAGATATTTATTTTAATAAACTTCAAAACTCAACAACTGCAGAAGAATTTTATAAAAAAGCCATTGCCATTGCCGATATGAATACTGATGCTTTTACCGGCTATGCAAGCTTAATGCTGCAACAGGAAAAATTTCCTGAAGCTCTTTCAATGCTCAACAAAGCTATGGCTATAAAAGGTACGCATAAAGACACTATTTATATGCTGTTAGGCAAACTTTACGAAATGCAAAGCAGGCTCGATGATGCTATTGGAAACTATAAAAAATGTATCACCTCCACCCTAACAAATGCTGTTCTTGAAGAAGCAGAACTTGCATTAAAAAGATGCGAAGTCAAGAAAAAATATATTTGATTATCCCCGTATGCTAATTTGGCTTTTAATTATTTGAAGCTTCATATTCTTTTGCTTGATATATGATTGACAGCATTTGTCCCTTTGTCCAATAAGACAAAAATTTCAAGAATACGTTACATTTGCCTTTAAACTACAACTGTCAATTAATGAAACGTGTCTTTACTTTTTCACTGTGCTATTTTGTATTTCAATTTGTAAGCTTTGCCCAGTTGGATCAATATACTTCGGAACAGAATAAATTTTATTGGAAAAATCGTAAGCCTACCACAGACTACTGGCAGCAAGATGTTTATTATAACATAAAAGCTGCTATTGATGAGAAAACAGACATCATCAGTGGCGTTGAAGAACTTGCATACAGAAACAATTCTCCCGACACATTGAAATTTATTTTTATGCATCTCTATCAGAATGCATTTGTTCCCGGAAGTTACTTGGACGACTTATACAAAGCCAATCAAAACAAGGTACGCTATGGAAAATATGAATCGCAGGGATTAGGAATTGAAATCACCGGTCTAACCACACTTTCTGTCAATGGCCTATTAATTAACAAACAAACAGAAAAAACAATTGACAATACCATCATGAAAATCATGCTGCCACAACCTTTATTACCGGGGCATGATCTTGTTCTGAAAATTGATTTTAAAACTTATTACGATAAAACCGGTCAACGCAGGCGTTTACAGATGTTTGAAAACGAAGGCAACAAACATTACAACGGTTGTCAATGGTATCCTAAAATGTGTGTTTATGATTCGCATCGTGCATGGAATACCGATCAGCATCTGGGCAGAGAATTTTATGGAGAATATGGGGTTTATGATGTGGAACTAACCTTTGCCAACAACTTTATTGTAGAAGCAACAGGTGTGTTAGTTAATGAGAAGGAGGTTTTACCGGATGATTTACGAAAAAAACTTGATATTAGAAATTTTAAAGAGAGACCTGTTTCACAACAACCTTCCACAATTATTGCAGCAGATGGAAGCACAAAAACCTGGAAATTTCATGCAGAAAACGTTCATGATTTTGCTTTCACTGCCGACCCCTCCTATCGTCTTGCTGATGCTTACTGGAATGGAATTCGCTGTGTAGCTATAGCGCGAGAGCAACATTGTTACGGATGGCAAAGTGCTGCTGAATACACGGCACGCATTATTGAAGTGTTTTCTCGCGACTTTGGAATGTATGACTATCCTAAAATTGTAACCGCTGATGCTAATGATGGCATGGAATATCCAATGATAACAATGGACAATGGTACTGATCCTGGTTTCAGAGGTTTACTGTGTCATGAAATTGGCCACAATTGGTTTTATGGTATGGTAGGTAATAATGAAACCTACAGACCTTTGCTTGACGAGGGATTTGCGCAGTTACTGAAATCTTGGGGTATGGAAATGCTTGAAGGTTATCATATACCTCAAAGGGAGCCTACTTGGAAAGATCAAAAAAGAACAGAGCCATTAACCTATCAGATGATGATGGCCTATGGACCTTATTACAATTATGTTCTTAATGATAAAGATGGATTCATCAACACACACAGTGATGGCTTTAGCAGTGCATTAGGTCATGGTGGCGGTTACGGTATGGTTTATTTTAAAACAGCAACAATGCTATATAACCTGCAATATTTATTAGGCGATAGTTTGTTTTTAAAAGCTATGCAGCACTATGTTTCAAAATGGAAATTTTGCCACCCCTATCCCGAAGATTTCAGAAACAGCATTACAGAATATGTTAAAACCGATTTAAGTTGGTTTTTTGATCAATGGATGGAAACCAATAAAAAATTAGATTATAAAATATGTAAGTTTAGGAAAAGTGAAGAGAAAGATTCTTTCAATGTTTATTTTAAACGCAAAGGACGAATGCAATCTTCTATTGATTTTTCAGTATATTCAAACTGTGGTGTAAAGTACGACTATCATATTCCCAATAACTTGTTTGTAAAACAAACAGATGCTACGGTGTTACCTAAATGGGAAGGTTGGGATAAATTAAGAAATACCTATAAGGCACAAATTAAAATTCCATGTGGTATAAGCAGTATTGTAATAGACACAACTGATCGTTTAGGTGATGCCTATAGACTAGACAACCGCTTGCCACGACCATTTAAACTTGTCTTCGATAAATGGCAGAAACCAGCCTATTCCGACTGGAAAAGTTATGTGTTTTACATTCGTCCGGATGTTTGGTTCAACAATTATGACGGACTAAAAGTTGGTGTACATGCAGAAAGTAATTATATGAATGCCATGCACTTTTTTTCAGGTGATATATGGATTAATACCACCGTGGGTCAAAACAGTTTGAGCGAAACGGCAGACATCAATAAAAATGACCCCGCATCATTCAGAATAAATTATAAAACACCATTAAAGTTTATTGCATCGGGAGTTAATTTCTGGATTGGTGGCGGAATGCTTGATGGTTTAACATTTGCAAAATCAGGTGGCGATCTGACTTTTTTAAATAACCAGGTAAGACTGTTTACTGAATACAAATTGATGTATAGAAGAAATACCAACACACTTGAATATTTATTATACCCGAACGAATGGCAGTCGGCCTTAATGAACACCTCTGTAACCTTAGGTGCAGAGGCGCACTACAGAAAAAATAAATGGAATGGTTCTGTTGCCATACAAAACACATCAGCATCATTATTTAGTGATTACTCTTATTCTAAACTTTCATTGACCAATATCACAAGATACGAAACAGGCAAAATAGATTGGCGCTTGAGAGTATTCGGTCAATATGGATATGGGCAAAATGTTCCGATGGAAAGTGCATTATATCTTGCCGGAGCTAATCCGGAGGAGTTGATGGAAAGTGCATGGACCAGATCACGTGCATTTGTCCCTTACAAGTGGCTGGGTTATGGCGACAAGACAAATCACTTTCAGCAAGGTGGCGGACTCAATTTAAGAGGCTATGCAGGTTATCTGGTGCCACAGAACATAGATGGCGAACAAAGATATTTTTATCGTGCCATCAGTGGTGCTTCTGTTAGTTTAGAGATAGATTTTGACAGGTTGATTTCTTTACGCCCGGCATTCACTAAAAAATGGTTAAAGGCCGATCTTTACTTTTTTGGTGATGCAGGTGTCATTGCAACCAACAATTCCAACAAGTCAATTCAATTCACCAATCTGAAAAGTGATGCAGGCATTGGAACAACATTTACCATTAAAAAAATGGGGCGCTTTAATGCCATAAAACCACTTACTATACGCTGTGATTTTCCATTCTTATTAAGTAGTGCCCCTTATGCAGAAAAAGATTATCTCAAACTCCGTTATGTAATCGGTATCGGCCGAACTTTTTAATAGCAAATCTTTAATGACTGAAAAGATCCATTTGTTGACTTCCTGACTCAAACTGTAGCAACTTTTCTTTTCGCCACAAGCCACCGGCATAACCTGTTAATGCACCTGATGTTCCAATTACTCTATGGCATGGAATGACAATTGCAATCGGGTTCTTTCCATTGGCTGCTGCTGTGGCTCGTATGTTTTTTACATTGCCTGACTGTATTGCCTGTTCATTATAAGAAATGGTTCTTCCGTAGGGCACAGACTTTAGTTTCTCCCAAACCTGAAGCTGAAATGCTGTTCCCCGAGGTTTTAAATTTAAAGTGAACTCCTTGCGCCTTCCTGAAAAATATTCCTCCAACTCTTTAGCTATTTGTTCTGCCATTGTTCCTTCAATTATCTCAACGGAACAATAATCGTCATCGAACTCAAGAGAATACACACTATCTGCATCAGTAACCGCTCTCATAAACCTCAACGGTGTTTGAATATACGAAGTATGAATAGCAGAATACAACAAAGGAAAAAACTTTAAACTAAAAATATCAGCCGGTTTATGGCTTTATCTTTCTGAGTTCAGACTGCAACACATAATAGTTGTTAGTCTGATAAACATAAGCCAGAATATAACACTGGTCAACATTATACTTATCAGGAATCTGATAGTTATAAAGTCTGATATACTTTGTTGTAAGATCAGGATCGGTAATTAGGTTCTCTCCAAAAGAGCTATTCAATGCTGCCCTAAGCACATGCCTGTGAATATATGCAGAATCTATCTGTGTAGGTGTTGTAAGGTCATAGTCGAGTTGACATCCGTGAATACTGTCTTCAATTAGAAAAACAGCCAATTTGTAATCATCTCCGAGGTTGTTCAAAAACTCTGTACTTACAGTAAGTTGTGCTGTGCGATTGCTTTCATTATATGCAGAATAGATATTTATAAAAGCATCATTTGGCTTACTTAACTCCTGCGAAATTGTGGATTGCCAACTGTTGTAGTATTTAATATGAGTGGTTGGGTACCCTACTCTGTTAATCATACTTGAAGGATATGCTGACAAACCAAAAAAAGTATTCAACTCATCAGAGTTGGGATTTCTGAAATCTTCGGAGAAACAGCTTGGTGGATTATCAGGAACTGCGTAAACTCCGGCATGGTTAGTAGCAACAACCAATTGTTCATGATATAGTGGCTCCAACGTGTTAGCAATTATTCGCTGTGCACGTGGGCAGTTGCCACACTTACGCCCGGTATAATCTTCGAGTAATACTTTTTTCACCGGATTTGCAGGTGTATATGGAACCACAAAATCTGCCTGACCTGTAAGCGTATCACTAATGGTTGCAGAATATTTAAACGTTAGTGTTCCGAAAGGTGCCGGAGCTGTTATGTAAACAGAATCATTATCAAATATAGCATCATTGCCGGTTGCAACTTCTGTTACCACATTAGACTGTGCTCCATGCCAGGTAAACTGAACTGCAATTGTTTTGGGTGACACTGACTCAAGTGAAAACTTGGCAACAAGCACATCAACATCGTCAGACGTTGTAGTTGCATTGAGCACTCTAATGTCGTTGAGTGTACCTGGAAGTGAGCCAATGTTAGTTGAATTTTCTTCTTTATATGGACCTTCAACTTTATCGCATGAAACAATTATTGTAACAGTAAAAGCTGCAATTGCTAACCAAAATATATTTTTCATTTTCCTGAACATTTAATTTATTAAAAACTTGTACTTATTGACACTGTAAGCCCATTGCTTGATGGAACTTGTCTGCACACACCTCCTACACAGAATAAACCTTCACGTTGTCGTCCGTAGCCTAAAGTTATACGGTGCGAATCTTTTGTATATCCAACAAAACAATTAAAATAATGGATTCGATGGTCAGATTTCTCATTGCCATAATTATATTGATCAGATACAGCAACAAACCAATTTGGTGAGTATGAATATTCAATCAGCCCGGCAAGCCATGACTTATAATCTTGTTTTGACTGTAATGTTTGCCATTCTGTTCTAATAGCATTTTTTTCATTTAACTGAAAGGTAAGATCTGCTACAATGATATTGTCGTAAATTGTGCCATACTGCTTTGATCCCTGAAATTGAATTTTATCTTTATCATAAACCTGATTAATATACATCAATGTAATTTTTAGATTTTTTGACATCTTTCGTGTAATCTCTAAGCTAAAATCTTTGTAGTAAACATCCTTACCAAATTTTCCCCAATCACTTTTATAGAGATCTTTATTAGCAACAGGCTCAGTACTCAATGAGTTGGCTCCCGAATAATTTACAATAATATTTGTTCCATAATCTCCTCCCAATTTTGTGCCTTTTTTAATTGTATAGTTTACTTCAGCCTCGTAGCCAAATTCGCCATTAGGTTGTGTTGCATAAGGATAAATTGAAGCTAACGAATAGGTATGATATTTTGTCAATGCAGGCAGATAATTAATCAACAAGTCGTTTAGATTTGCATTACGTTCACTACGAAAGTTCATATTATCAATTCTTTTTGCCGCAAGCAATATTCCCAATCCTTTCTGAGAATAGGTTGCTTTCAAAAGTGCTGCATCGCCAAACTTATAACTATAGCTGTTTAATGATGATGGGTCATTGTATTTATATGCATACTCCGCATTGATGGTTACCTTTCCTCTTGTAACATCGAGCCTTCCGGCAAATGCACCAACATTTTCAGGTAAGATATAAACATTATCATCATCTTTCTGATACTTACTTACAAATCCAAAACCGGTTGTCACTCTTGTTTTTTTATCATTCCACTTTTTAATCAAATCGTTTATACCTACTTCAGCATCTACCCCTCTAACAATACCTTCTCCGGTTTTAAAATAATAACGTTGCTTTCCAATAACACCTTTAATAAGAATTCCACTATACGGTTTAAATTTTACTCTAACTCCATCCAATGCATTGTCATAACCAAGTGTGGGCTCCCAATAGGAACGTAAAATCAATCCACTGCCAAACTGCTCATAAAAATTTCCTACAGTAATAGCTAATTCACCATTGTCATATTCGGCATAGCGATGTGCAATTCCGCTGCCATTAAATCTTTTGTCGTAGCCAAGCAATACATTCTGATAAGTTTCATAACGAACACCTGCTTTAAAATTGCCTTTGGTAAAAACCAGATCTCCGTAACCATTAAGCAAATATTTCTCTGCAACTTCAGGTGCGCTAATGGTTGAATCCTGAATGTAATATTGTCCGTCAATCTGAAAACTACCATGTATTTCGCCTGGCGAATTTTGTGCTTGCGTTAATGCCGGTGCACCTAAAAAAATAACCGGCAATATTCTGCCGGTTATAAGTTTTATTATTTTATTCATGAAAAGTCAATAGTTATTTATTAATTCGATTCTTTGGTAAGTGCTTTAATTTCTTCGTACATTTTATGTTCATCGCCCGGTGCATAACCTGTTTTAACTGAAACAATTTCGCCCTTACCGTTAACTAAGAAAACATAAGGTACTGCTCCAATATTAAGTGCCCTTTTCAGATCACCATTTGGATCAACATATACCTCGTAGTCCCAGCCTTTGCCATTAACAAATGGTTTAACATTTGCCATTGTGCGTGCATCGTCAACACTTATTGCTACAATCTTAACTCCTGTTTCTTTCTGCCATTCTTCGTAATGCTCACTTATGGCTGTAAGTTCATTCACACATGGCTTACACCAGGTAGCCCAAAAATCTAGTACCATGGGCTTACCATTGTTATTTAGTGATGACGTACTTATAGTTTTTCCATTCATGTCCTTAATATCTACCACGGGAATTGGACGTGACTGAAACACTTGTGCAGACGCTACAGATGAAACAAAGATAAATGCAACAACTAATTTCTTAAAATGATTCATTGATTTTTTTTAAATTGAATTTTATCTGTTTACTACTAACTTTTGTACTGCTGAATTTTTCCCTTCAACAAAAAGAGAGATAAAATAAACTCCTGATGGCAAATCGGCTGTTGAAAGTACTATATTTCCTGTCGAAGTACTTACACTAAAACTTTTAACTGTTTTACCCAACATATTTACAACTTTAACTTCAGCCTTATTTCCTGATTTAACATTATAATTAAATGCTGTAATTGAACGAGCAGGATTTGGTGAAGGTGCACTTATGCTATTTGCCTTATTTACTTCTTTTACACCAACAGGTGTAATGTGATAATTAATAGCAAACTGTACTGAATCAAGCGGGTTGTTGCCATCAAAAACAGTATAAGCTACCGTTGTAGTTCCAACATAACCATGACCAAGATAATCACCTCTGAATGATCCTTCTGTTGCACCTGCGTTGATGGTTGCCGGAATAGCAGATGACATTACCCCTACTCCATAGCATAAAATTCCCCAACAAAAGTTATGTTCTGTTCCTGGAACTTTGTAAACATCATAGGCATTTAGGCTTGCGTCAATTGTATTTTGACTGTTGTTGATTACATATACATAAGAATGCAACAAACTATCTTCAACAGAGCCATAAACATCTGCAGACAAGCCTGTATAACTAAAGCTTTGTGCTTTAATCAAACTTGTTGATGAAATTAAAATTAGTGCTAGTATAATTTTCTTCATAATATTTTTTTTTAAGCTGTCCCGGTATCATTGATTCCGGGACAGCATTTTATTTAATTTATTTAATTGTTACTTTTTGATAAGAAACTGCATCACCAGAACGTACTTCAAGCGTGTAAACTCCTGCTGCAAAATCCGAAGTTTTTACATTCTCATTTACAACAGAAACAGTGCCGAGATTTTTCTGAAACAACTGTCTTCCTGAAATATCGGTTAAGGAAATGGTCATTGGAAGCGATTTTTCCAAAGTAGCAGTGATATTCAACACATCAGATGCAGGATTTGGGTAAACCTGCAATGAGGTAACACCTTCAATCTGATGAACAGAAGTTACACCTGTTAAATTAATATCATCAACATAAAGGTTGTTACCATAGCCTGATGTTGCTTTAAAGGCAAATAATACAGAAGGCTGTCCTACAAAATTAGCAAGCGAAACTGTTTCGGCTCTCCATTGCGCTGCTGATGATGGTGTAAAGGAGGCAGTTTGTGCAGCAGTGGTTGAAAGTGTTGCACCTGCTTTATTATATACAGATGTCCAGGTTGCGCCACAATCGGTAGAAACACGCACTTCTAAACGATCGTTTTCATTTGAATATTGGCAATATGCCACACTGAAAGTCAATTGAGGGTTTGAAGCATTGGTAAAATCAACAGGTGTATATGGTAAAAGTTCATCTACCTGACCATTTGCTGAATTATAAAAATTCATTCTTGCAGAACCACCGGGAGTTAATTGAAAACCACCTACTGCACTTCTAGTCCAGGTATAGCCATTATCAACATTATTCAAAATCCAATTTGCCGGAGGAAACGTTGTTGAAAGAAAATCCTGACTGAATGATGTAGTTGGTGCTGCTGCTTGTGCAACAGGTGCACTAAAGTTCAGGTTGATGTTATAATAATCCGGGTTTCCATTAACACTTGTCAATTTAGCAGTAAAGTTTTGCATGCCACCACCGGGTAAAGTCATATTAGGTAATGTTATTACAGTTGATGCACCGGCTGCTAATGTACCAGACCAATTATAAGTCTGCATTGTCTGTCCAGCGATTCCAAATTCAATATCGGCAGAAGTTAAATTTCCACCTCCTCCATAGTTGGTTAAAGTAACTGCTGGGTCTAATGAACTAGTACAAGAAAACATAGTAGAAAGATTTGTAATTGCAGCTAATGGAACAACTGCTGCAACAGTACTTCTGCCACCTTGCATAATTTCTTTTGTTGCATCGTTCTGAACAAAGGCTACAGCACGAAGCATTGGCCAATAAGGTAGATATACTGTAGGAATATTGGATGGAACGTTTATTGTCCACTGCTCATCTAAAACTACTGAATCACCTACAGCCCATGTTGCAGGTAATACCGTCCCTGTACCATTGGGTAACATTTTACGCATCACATCAGAATAGTGCGATTCTCCGTTTGGAGAGGTATAACCATAGTTGTCTTTTTCTGTAATTGCAATTCTAGCTTTTAAACTTGACAGTCCGGAAACAGCTTGTGTAGCACGAATAACAGCATGAACATAAATGATATCGAAGGTAGGTGAAAAACTGTGTGTAACATCTATTGTAAATGGTGATGTTGATGCCACTCTCGAATTAAGTGTTGCAACCGGGAACGAACCCGCATTGCCATTCCAAACATTACCATCTAAAAATGCATGAGGTGAATAATTGTTTGCATAATATGATGTTCTGTTACCTATATCTATAGTGTTATAAGTATAAAAATTAGGCCCGCTTGAAGGAATATTATTCTGATACTTTATTGGTAAAGTATAAGAGTTTGCATTCAACTTGGCGTTGAAACCCGGATTATTTGCTGCACATGGGCCACACGTTTCACCGGTAAACTCTTCAACAACTACATAGCGCTGTGATTGAGCATTTGCTAAACCCACTACTAAACACGCCATTGTTAAAATGGTAGAGATTTTTTTCATTATTATAAATATTTGATTTTAAAATTATTGGATAAAAGTACTTACTTTTTAGAAGTCCAATGTCTAAAAAATGCCATTTTTAACAAATTAGTAAAATCTAGTCCTAAGTGAGTATTTATAGCCATAGTTTTTATAACGCATCATGGCAAATGGGTATTACAAGCCATTGATTTTGATGAAGAAACCGATCCTTTAATTTAGGTTCTGTCAGAACTATAAAGGGAATTTTAGCACTCATTGGTCCGGTATTTAACGGATTTTGCAAAAATCCACACCGTTTCAATTGCTGACCCTCAGATGATTCCGGTATTGCAATTGTGATGAGACCTATTAAATTTTTCTCTAAACAAACTTTGCCGGCATATCTGAATAATGCCTTTAATGTATTCTCTGTTTGACCACAATAATCAAGTATAAAAAGTTTGTCGCCATCCTGATAGTAAATTAAAAAGCCTACATTTTCGTTAGACTTTTTACAAAGCACACAACGGTACACAAAGCGCGGATTGGCCAACCGCCAGGTTAAAAATGAATGGCTATAAATTGGAGTAATATCTCTTTTTGCTCTATATTTATTGTATAATGCAACAATATCATTTAAATCAGAAGTTTCAGAGATATGATAATCCTTTAATCTTTTTGAAAACAAATTTCTCCATTTAAGCTGCAATTTATGTTTAAAGAAATACCTCACATCAGCAAGGTGCTTCCACCCTATTTTAATCAATCCGGGAGTAGATTTTGTGCCGCCAAAGCCAATCACAATAAGAGGATTTTTTTCTTTTATTTTATTAAAACAGCAAGTTGCTAACTTCTCAAACAATCCTTGTCTTCGAAAATCAGGATGAGTCATGGCATCTCCGGATTGATAAATAGTTGTCTGAATCCCATTCGCATTATACAAACCGGGGAACACTCCTTTAAAGCCTACTAATCTATTTCCATGAAATGCACCAAAACCAATAAAATTTCCGGCAGGATTATTTAAGTATTTCCATTTAAAATAATCTTCGTCAACCTGCATGCCAAAGCAGTCTTGCATTAGCTGAGGCAACAAATTTAGCTCATCAACTTGTAATTGACGTAAAACTAAATCACTCATTTAGTAAAACCTTTTTCATAAAGTTTGATTCTTACATTCATATAGTTAACCGGCTCCTGAATCATATTTAATCTATTATAAAATTTTATTTTATCTGTAGATTTTCCTGCACTACTGCCTGAGCCTGCAAGACAAAGAACTGCCTTGTAGCCGGCATCAGATGCTCTTTGATTAACAATTTCATTTGATAGGCCATTAGGCAAAGCTATTACCGGACATTCGCATTTAAGTGTTTCTTCTATTCTTTTTTTGGAGTAATCTAATTCATGTGCAAAATCTGCTTCATTCTTTACAGAAGAAAGACTGACATGTGATGTTGTGTGTGACCCTATTTCAACATTGTTCTTAGCTAAAAACTTAATGTCGTCCCAATTCATCATGCTAATAGGATAATCGTTTGGGCTGATGTTCAGATATCTTTCTAAAGTTGTTATGCATTCATCTCGCTCTCTTGCCTCGAGTTTAAACAGATAAAATAAAGTTTTGTAATAATGCACGAACCAATTTTTGCATGGTTGAGTTATGTCAAGTACAAAGCTTTTATCTAATGCAACATTTATTGAAAAACGACTGCTATTGCGCAACAAGTTAAATAAATGATTCAGCTTTTGTGTCCAGATATAGCTTTTACCATCAGCACAATCTATCACAATATTATGATTGCTTGGCACTTCATAATACTGTAATAAAGGCATTGCCTCGTCAATAAAATCTTTATAGCCATCATCAAAACTTAAAACCAATGGAGGCTTGGTGCTTTTACCAGCTAAATTTTCAATCTGACTAATAGGAATAATTTGATATTCTTTTACCAAAGATTCCAGCATTAAACGGAAGGTTTCCGGATAAATAGGCTGCCAGAAGTAATCATATTGAGATGAAATCCTATGGAAACAAAGTATTGTCACACCATTGGGTGAAGCAGTAATTAACTTCAGCAACTTTTGAAGTTGCAGCGTAACTGCTGTTTTAAATATGATTCGTGTTGAAAAAGACATACCCTATGACGGGCTAAGGTATTAAAAAGAGCTTTATAATAAACTATCCACCTCACTCTTGAGCGATAGAATTGCTGCTCCGGCAAAATTATTACCTGCTGATGAACGCTGTAAAATAATTTGACTTAACAAAATTGCCTTTTCTGTTTTATCCATTGAGTCTGCTGCAAGATTTACAGTTGCAATAATGTCATCTTTTGCTTTTGTAATTAAAGACCAACTTTGTATAGAAACATACACCTGCTGACTAACATTATGTTCATACTCTTGACGAATGGCAGCAAGCAAATCAACCTGAAGATCGCGAACATTCATTCCGGGTTGCAAAATTCTGAATAATATATTTTCAGGTTGAATTCGCTCCAGAAAAACAACCATCCTCTCTACAGCCTGAAGTTTTAATGGCAACATGTCTTTTTGTATCAGCCGTCTTGCTTCAAGAAGCTTAAGTCTGTAATCGCGCTCTAACATATTTTTAATGAGCATATACATACCCCCTGCAACAATAAATGTTGGTGCAATGATGATGAGTGCTGTGGTTAAATTATCAAAGTTCATTTTAAAATCCTATATTAAATCCACCGAAAAGTGTTGTTGTTTTACCATTCTTACCATAATAAAATGGTGCAGTATAAACGTTTGCCATAGCACCTTTATTATTATTGATTTTAACCCCTGCAGATAAAAAAATATCGTTAAGCAGTTCGTATTTTACATTCAAATCAAGTGATGTAAATTCATACTCCTTTGTTTTTAAAAATGGCAATCCCAGTCCTGATTTGTCTTTTCCTGTATAGGGATAAACAGGACCAACGGCTGCGGATGTGTATCCTGCTGAAATGTACAAACCTGATATTGGCATACAACGTGCACCAAGATATATTTCCTGGGCATTATCACGGAGATAATGTCCCATATTAAATCTATTTGATTCATAGGTTGTAGTATTAACAAAGTGTCTGTACGTAACTGGATTTGTTCTTGTATATTCGGCAATAATAGTAGCTGATGTATAAAACGGTAACATCACAGCAGTGCCTGCTTTTAGGCTGTAAAAATTTGAATGTTCATCCTTATCCATCATTCGTCCAAACGCAATTTCATCAACAAATAGTGAGACATAAAGGTGAGTATATTTAATATTGTGTGAACTGATGTTAAAAAACAGTTGTGAGTTTTGACCTGAATAGTTACTACCCTGCCCTGTCTTACTATGATCAAGTGATTTAAAAAACATAAACGGAATAAACATAGCAACTTCAAGCTGATCACTATATACAATAGAGTTCCCAAAACTGAAATTGAATTGTTTAAAAGGTTTTACGGTAAACATGTTAGCTGCAAAATATTTCGAAAAATAAACCTCTCTGTGATTAGGTGGATTACTCGAAAAATAGGCTGCAGAATCATCCTTAATTTCAGAATATAGCCACCCATGAAAATAGTTAAACTCAAACCATTTCTTTGGATTTAGTTTAAGTTCTAATCGTGCAAATGATGGCGCTTTTGTTGAAATAATATTTGCTCCATGATTATTGCTACCCCATTCAAAATTATCTTTTACTACCCCAACATGCCCCCATTTCCATGCATAGGCAATGCCTCCACGAGTATCATCAAAACTGCCACCTCGTTTTGGCGAGCCAACAGCACCTTTGTATTTATAATTATATCCTGGAAGGTCATTCAGAAATTTACTATCGGCAACAGCTCTGCTATCGGTATAGTCACGGTAGCTTCCAAAAATACTAAGGCCTTTTCCTAGAGTAGCCCAGAATTCGCCACCGGCATACTGACGATACATATTGTCATTTTCATTTTTAAAATAACTGAATCCACCAACAGGATTAACTGTAATATTAAAAGTTGAATCTTTAAAATAAAACAAATCCAAACGCTTTCTAAATCCTTTTCCCGTAAACAATTCCTTATTAAAGTCCTTCAAATAAAATGCAAGTTGCTTTTGCTGTGTGGCATTTAGTTTTTCTTTTTGAGCTTCGGCTGTTTGCAAGGCCTCGGCAATTTGTTTCCTCGAATAAGGTTTTATTGCATCATTAAGCGTGATGATATGCAGATTTGCCAAGTCGTCTAGGAAATCATAAAGCGGTTTATTGAATACTGACTGCGGCACATACTGTGCAGAAGAATCCAACCGGACTGCGAATATCAGAATCAAAATAAAAATCAAACGACTTACCTTCATAAAAATTAAAGCTATGATTGCGCAAAGATGAAAAAAATAACTAAAGGAATATCGGGTAACTATTTACTTCTGGCTCGCTTGAAAAGGATGGTATAAAACACCATCAAAAAATAGCGAATATCAGTAAGGAATGGGTTTTTCTGATAGGCTTTTAAATAGCGCATTTCCGAATCCATAATTTCTTCCATCGTTTTAGGAAGGTCAACATAGTATGGAGGAATAAGTCCGGGTTTAAATTTTTTGCGCATCTCCTGCAACTCTTTTGAATAAAGACTCAAATAATGTCTGCTCAACGGGCGCACACCTACAATTTTTAAATCGCCTTTGAACACATTCAATATCATTGGCAACTCATCAATCCAATATTTACGAAGCATCCGACCAACACGGCTCACTCTGAAATCGTCTTTAAACTTACCTCCTTCCTCGAGGTTGTTTTTTTCATAAATATACTCCTGTAGATATTCAGCATATGCATGCATTGTCCTGAATTTGTAAACGCTGATAATTTTTCCTCCTTTACCAACACGTTTCATCGGATATATTATTCCATAACTTGGGTCTTCATCATAAGCAGGCTCACGAAATTTTTCTGAAACAATATAAAGCCGGTTGCCTATATAGCGCTCTTCTAAAACTCTAAATCCACATGAATAGAGTCTTCCCAACATTTCTGTCTTAGACAACACACGATTATGTCCCTTTGTAACTGCATAATAAATCTGTTGTGTTACAGGAAGTTTTGGAAATACTCGTTTAAAAATAAAATCAAAGAAATAGTACAGTTTATTCAAATATGGTGGATATTTCTCCATCAGTCGTTGCTTACGCAAGTCGTTGGTTTCGACCTTACTGATAAAAATACCCCCCACTGGCAGCTTGGCATTTATTGCTTCGAACTGTTTATTGATAAAATGAAAATTATTGACTCTTTTAAAGTGGATAATTGCATGGTAAAAATCATCAGCTAACTGACTTGCATCATCATGATTGTTTACAGCAAATGTGAAACAATCACTTCGCGCTGTGTCAACATATTTCTCAATAAGATTAATGACAAACCTTTCATTGTGGACATCGTTTTTGGCTTTTGTTGCCAATACTGCATCCATTTCAGCAAACTCTTCTAATTGCAAAAGTTTTGCCTCAGTGCTATCGGTTTTAAAAATCAATACTTAAAAAAGTTGAAAAATGTTAAATAATTCGATTTTGGTTTGCTAAGATAAACACGAATTTCAGATTACGCAAGTGTTTTCTTTAAAACATTTCAAACACCATCTTAACATTATTCTATAACTGTTTACTTATTAATTCGCTAACAGTTTAATCATAAATTGGTTTAAATCAATACATTGGCTAAGCATTTTACTTCGTTTATCCTGCCATTGCTGTTTTAAGTCCTGTTGATTTAATAAAGATTCTATGTGGGTCAACATGGCGTCTGCATTGTTTGTTTTAAAACCAAACGTCAATGCAAACTCTTTTTCAAGTTCTTCAAGATAGCTAATCTGTCCAACAAAGTCATTAAATCTAATAGCAGGTGTTCCTAAAACTGCCGCTTCTGCGGCCATAGTCTGGCTATCGCCAATATACATCTGTGCAAAGTAAAGTGCATCATGAATATGCAGAGGATTTATAGCAATGCGATATTGCTCAAACTGTGGTTCCAGTTCACGTTCTGAGGTTATATAAACACGGCCATATTTAGAAAGTATGTTTATTAATTTCTCAGCAATTAAAGTATTTATCCCCTTTCGACCTTCGTCATGATGTGCTGTGAGTTTTGCAAAACGAAGAATAAAAAAAGGTGCATTACCCAAATTTTTTATATTTTCTCTTTGGGGAGAAAAATGTGCCGGATGCAGATAGGCCAATTCATGATAACCTTTATAACCAATTTTTTTATGCTCCCATTTACCCACACTGCAACAATGTGGTGCAAGAATATTTGTCGCCCATGGGTAAGCCAATTTAGCAAACCATGGAACAACCTCTGCATCATCTTCGTTAACAACAATACTTCTGATGCCGAGTAATTTCCCAACATGTGCAATTTCAGCAGATGTACCCATCATTATATGTGGTTTAAAACGTAAACATATTTTATAAAACTGAAAATCGCGTTTAAGTAATTTTAAAGCAATGGAGAGTTTATCATCCCGCCTGCCTTCAGGATTGATATTGATGTATTGCATGCCCGCATGTCTGAGCAAATCTTCAAGAATATCTTTTTTCTTAATGAGGATTTGCACTTCGTGGCCTGACTGCTTCAATGCAATAATAGTATTTTTAAACAAATGAAAATGGGCCGGATGACCCATATAAAACAAGTAGCGCATTATTTAAATCAGATGCCTTTAATTAATGTATTAATTTTTTGTTCCAATTTTTTACTGACTGGGGCAACAGGCAGTCTGAAATAATTCTGACAAATCCCCATTTGTGATAATACATATTTAATACCTGATGGGCTACCTTCTGCAAATAATAAAGGTATTAAGTCAAGAAGTTGATAATGAAGCTTACGTGACTCCACAATCTTTCCTTGCAGTGCAAGCCGAACCATCGTGCTGAACTGCTTTGGGTAGGCATTGGCAATTACAGATATTACACCATCTGCACCGGCAGCAATTAAAGGCATTGTTATGGCATCGTCACCGGAAATAACTAAAAAGCCTTTGTTTCTATTTTGAATCAGATACATAATTTGCTCCATGTTACCCGAAGCTTCTTTTATACCAATGATATTTTTGCATTTGGCGGCAATTTCCAGAGTTGTTTGTGGTAAGAGATTACTGCCTGTTCTGCCAGGTACATTATAAAGGATTATAGGCAACTTAGTTGCTGATGAAAGTGTTTTGTAATGCTGCACGATGCCTGCCTGACTTGGCTTATTGTAATATGGAGAAACCGAAAGTATGGCATCTGCCATACTTGCATCAATGTGTTCTAATTCACGTGCTGCTTCAAGAGTGTTGTTTCCACCTACTCCATAAACAACAGGAGTTCTTTTATTACCGACTTCGCCAATAAACTTTAAAATATCCTTTTTCTCTTCTTTCGTTAACGTTACCGATTCACCGGTAGTTCCCATTATTACTAAATATTCAACACCACCTTTAATCACGTGATTGACTATCCTGCCAAGTGAATCAAAATCTGTTTTACCGTTTTTTAAGAAAGGTGTTACCAATGCAACACCAGTACCTGTGAATTTATTCATTTATCGTGCCCAATATGTTTGAGGTAATTATTTACATGGTCTATAAACTGTGGTAAGGTTACCTGGCCATTAACACTTATCATAAAATCATAAAGCCCTGCATATCCTTTTTCATAGCGCCCGATTTTAAACCCTGCCTTAGTTGCAGCACTGATATATCTTAACGGCATACAACGATCTACATTAAGGCATATCAAATAATCAAAATCCAGATTGACAAATTTGGATATCATTGGATGCGAAGGCTTGAAATGCCAGTTAAGATTTTTCTTAGTGAAAAAATCTAGACCAAGTTTTGAAAAACGCATTGGCGGAAGTTCATTACCATCGTAATATCCAAGTGCAAGAACATCTTTCTTGAAATCGTCACGAAGATGTTTGACATAGGCCTTTACAATTTCATAATTTCGCTCAACGGTGGCGTCATACAAAATACCTATGGTGCGGGCGTTGCCAAAACTAGTAGTCCGCGGCTGATGATGCTGACGTTGCAATTCTCTGTAAAATAAATAGCTTGCAGCTTTTTGTTTTATTGCCTTACCTATTTTCATTGAAGCATATTTAAGAAATCGTCTTCTGAGATGATGTTAATTTTAAGTTTCTCTGCTTTCTCCAGTTTGGCTGGTCCACAGTCGCTACCTGCAAGCAGGTAACTTGTCTTTGCACTGAGCGAGCCGGAAACCTTTCCTCCATTAATCTCAATTGTTTCTTTTAGTTTATCGCGTTCAAATTTCTGAAATACTCCTGTAATCACAAAACTCAATCCTTTTAATTTTGTGCCTGCCTCCTGCATAGCAGCCGCATCAAGTTCAAACAACAGTCCTGCCTGCTGCAGTTGCTCTACCATTTTAATGTTAGCCTCGTGATGAACAAAGTCAAAAATACTTGATGCAATTTTATCGCCAACTTCCGGTGTCTGCACTAATTCTTCCAATGTGGCCTGACTGATTTTAAAATATGAACCAAAATGACGTGCTAACTTTTTTGCTGTTGTATCACCAACAAATCGAATTCCTAAGGCAAAGAGTAACCGTTCAAAAGGAACTTTCTTGGATTTTTCAATTGCCTCCAACAAATTACTTACTGTTTTCTCTCCCATTCTTTCAAGTTGCAGCAACT
>Ga0138256_10001118_pt1 | contig 28724 bp, 27 predicted proteins | sample KNB2016incub_MG_FD_105486 | JGI IMG/M metagenome (GOLD analysis project Ga0138256, IMG submission 105486) | Active sludge microbial communities from wastewater in Klosterneuburg, Austria - KNB2014incub_MG | ecosystem: Engineered > WWTP > Activated sludge > Unclassified | place: Austria... | reverse complement strand
TTCGGGTGATACCCGTCCTGCTTGTAGGTCTTGATCTCGCCCTTGTGCTTGATCGGCGGCGGGCAATCGAAACCGTTCCGCGCGCGCAGGAATAGGAAACGCACCGTGAGGATGAGCGGACGGTATGTACTGCTGAACCACTGCAACTTGCCAATGCCTTGATCCTCCGGAACCACACTGAAGATCGGCGTCTCGATCGCTGGGATCAGCAGCAACTTGCTGCGGAGCTTGAAGCCATAGCCCACCTTGAAGTGAAGCTGCGCGATGAGGTCCGGCGGGAATTCGTGTTGGTTCAATGCGGGATCACCGGTGTGGTCGTAGCTGCTGCCGATGCGGTAGTCCGCGTTCGCACCGAGGCTCAGTTGCACGAATTGGTAGTCGCCGGTTTGGATGAACTTGTTCGCGTTCGCGTTCAGCGTCACGAAGCGCTCGGCGAAAGTGCCATCGCCAGTGAACGTGGCCGTTGAATCACCGCGGACCAATGTGCTTTCGTAGGATTCCGAACCGCGCAAGTTCTTGTAGGCCAGACCGAGATCGAAGTAATCCACGATCACTGGATCGCGCGTGAACCATGTAGCTCCCGCTCCAATGTATACCCCGAGCCGACCGTTGGGGTCGTAGATAGCGGTGTAGGAAGTGTCAGCCGAACGGAAGACCTCCTCCTCGCTGTTCTTGAAGCGCGGCAATGTGTAGGTGATCCCGGGTTCCACGAACCACCCGATGCGTTTCGCCGAACCGTCCAGCGGAATGATATCGGGCCGCTTGCGTTCGAACAGACGCTGCCCATCGGCGTCTGCGACGGCGCAACAGAGAACGAGCAAGAGCAGGAGATACTTCACCGAACGAAAGTGTGATGGTTCACCCATGGACAACGCGCGGAGGGCATCGAAAGTGTCAACGCGGCGTTGTGGGTTGAAGGTCGATCGCGGACATTCAGTTCGCTGCCGTGCTAAAAGTCAAAGGCCGCACCGGGCGATCCCGATGCGGCCTTCGAACCAATTCTATTGGATCAGTGGATCACCTGCACCACCTTGGAGACCGCATCCGGGCCGGTGCCGATGCGCACCACGTACGTACCATCATACAGCGTACGCGTATCCAAATGCCAGATGGTGCTGCCTTGTGCGATGATCGCATGGCGCACTTCCTTGCCGGTCGCATCGAAGAGGCTCATGTCCACATCCTCGCGAACGATCCCATTGATCTGGATCGCGATGAGATCGCTTGCAGGATTCGGGAAAACGTTCACACCGAATGCCGGCGCAGCACTCTCCGCAACTCCCACGGTCAATGGCTCATAGGTGGTCACCGACTCGGTGATCGACGTCACGATGCTCGCCGTGCGCACACCGTAGAACGTCGGTCCTACCACATACGGGTACGCAGAATTCCAATTCGCATCCACTGTGCAGAAGTAGGCGTAGGTGCCGTTGGGATATTCAGGGGTCACGCAGAAGCGGCCGTTGTGTACATCCATGTAGAACGGCTCGGGGTGCGGGATGTATTCGTAATCCTCGCGGAAGTAGCCCAAGGGATACGAGGTGTTGATCGGCGCACCGTTCGTTACGCTCTGACCTGTTGGCGAAGTGTTCCGCACCGTGATGCTGCGCAGTTGGTAACTCGACTGCATGCGTGCCACGCCACCGGTGCCATCCGCGTTCGCATAACCGTAAGCACCGTAGATCGGGAAACCGTCGTAGGCGAAACCGATCAATGGCGAATGCTGCGCGGCGTCGATCGCGTACAGACCATCAGCAGCGTAGAGATCGCAGATGTTGGAGATCACGACGAGGTCAAGGTTGAAGGCGCTCGGGTTCTGATGATGGTGGTAGTTGCCCATGGCCGGGTGTGCCTTCGAGCAATCGAAACCTGCGCGCTCCGCAGGGACCGCATCACGGCTCCAGGCTTGAGTTGCGCCCGGACCACCGGGGCACACCGGATTGCCAGGACCTCCGCACAATGCATTGGTGGTCGCGTTCCATGCTACACCATCGCGGTAATCGAACAAGGCAACGCCATCGATGAAGACCCCGATATTGCCGGGCGTGGTGGCCGTTGCCGTGCCGGTGTTCTGCACCGGGTTGCGCGGGATCTTGAAGATCGCGTTCTGGTCCGTAGCAAGCGATGGGTTCCCGTCGAGGAAAGGGCGGGTGATGTATGCCGGTATGCCGTGCGTGCGCATGTACACCCAATCCGTGGAGTACTGCACCTGCTGCACGTTGGCCAACACCGCGTCTTGAATGGGCGTTGAATTGCCCGATACATAATGCCGCCCCATGATCCCGGTGGTGTTGAACAACCAGTCGGTTACGTTCGGGCCAAGTTGTGCCGAGGCGGATAGCAAGGTGACTGCGGAGAAGAAGGAAAGCAGCGTTCGTTTCATGAGAGCAGGTTCTTGGCGATCGGGTCCGGTGGGTTGGACGACGTGCGTTGTGACATCCTTCGGCGGAAAGGGTTCACTCGCGCGGGAAGGCATGGTCGGGGTTGAAGCAGAACTCGCGATCGCTCAGGGTAAGCAGAAAGGCCATAAGGTCGGTGCGCTCATCTTTCGAGAGCACCACTCCATCGCGCAATTCGGATGCGAGCATCGTGCTGTGCAACAAACCTTCTGCGTAATGGTCCAGCACATTCCGTAGGCTTTTGAAGCGGCCGTCATGCATGTAGGGGAAGGAGAACTCGATGTTGCGCAATGTGGGGATCTTGAATTTCAGCGAGTCCGCAGGCTCGCCAGTGATCTTCATCCGTCCGGCGTCGCGATACGTGGTGTCGACCGCAAGACCGTTGTTCGCGAAAGCACCCGTGGTGAAGAGCGGAGCGCGATGGCAACTGTTGCAATTCGCACGGAAGAGCACGTAGCCATTCGTTTCCTGCTCCGTGAACTTTTCAGTACCCGCCATCACCCGATCGTACTTCGAATTGGCGGAGATCAGCGTCAGTTCGAATTGCGAAAGCGCCTTCAGCATACGTTCACCAGTGACCGTGCTATCACCGAAGGCACTGCGGAACAAACGCGGATAGGTGCTACTGCGTTCGAGTTTCGTGATCACATGAGCCACATCCTCCCCCATCTCGTCGGGATGCGCGATGGGCGCCAGGGCCTGCACATCCAAATGGTTCACCGCGCCATCCCACATGAAGGAAGTGCTCCATGCGAGGTTCATCAGCGCTGGTGAATTGCGCGTGCCGATGCGGTCGTGGATGCCGTGGCTCACCGCGTGGTCCACATGTGTGAAGGCGGTATAGGACAGGTGGCAACTGCTGCACGACACGATGCTGTCCACCGAAAGGATCGGGTCGTAGAAGAGCTTGCGTCCAAGGGCGATCCCTTCCTTGGTCAAGGGGTTCTTGGAGAAGTCGTAGGACGGGGAGGGCCATCCGGCGGGGATCTTCAACTGCACAGTTTCCGGGTGCTGGGTAGTGGCGGCGATGAGAAAGAACAGAAGGACTACTGCGAGAGCGGGTTTGATTCGGGAGAAGGGTGATCGATGTAGAGCGCAGAAGAAAGAGTCACCGCAGAGGCGCAAAGACGCGAAGAAGCGCAGAGGAAGATCGTAGAAGACCGAACGGAAAATGCCGCAGAGTTGTCCGCTGAAGCGGACCGATGCCTGAAGACACCATCCTTGACCTTGATCGATGACCTCCTTACTGATCACGGCCCAACGTATTGAATACCGATGCCGCGAGACGCGTCAGTTCCACAGCGTTCTTGCCGGGGGACATGATCGCGCAACGTTCGCCAAGCTTGGCTTGCTCAAGGAATACAGCAACGTCCACGTTGATCACGATCGCGCCTTTCGATGGAACCGCGAAGCCGATCCGCTGCGCGTTGAAGAAAGGTGGCAGATAACCGCCCAAGTGGAATTCGAATGCGTTCTTGGTGGTATTGCACTTTGCGCACGCGCCTTCCAATTTCCAATTGATGTAGCCGCTGTTCCATGCCCAGTACATGCCCTTGGTGGGATCAAGATCACCGCCGAAAGCACCGCTCACATTCGTGAGGCTGTCGATGCCCAAGAGGAAGGAGATCGAATCAACATGGATCCCGCGCGGAACCGTCAACGAAACTTCTAGCGCCGAAGGAGCTTCCGCATCGATCAAGTGACAAGCAGTATCGATGAAGCTCGTCCTGTCTTGGCTGTGGAGCGCGATGTGGCTGACATAGAATCGTAAGCGATCGACACTCACCGGAGTTCCGTCCGCCAAGCGCTCTGCATGATGCAGTTGCAGGGGTCCGTTGTTGAACGTTGGAGTGAAGCGCACATGCATCGTGGTCGTTCCGCTCTGCGCCGCGCCTTGCAGAACGAGGCCGACCAACATCAGAACGAACCCCGTGCGTCGCATGTTCTACTTGGCCGGTGGCGGTGGACCCTTGATCGTGGGGTGTGAAAAGTAGCCCGCGAGGTCATCCACTAAAGCGTTGAAGCTGGCAAGCTGATCCGGTTGGCACAACGCACGGATCTCCTCGAAGTGCGCGAAGTGCGTGGCCTCTATCGCTCGTTGCACCTTGCCGAGCGCATCGAGGAGCGAGTCCTTCGCGGGATCATCAAGGCCCTTCAGTTCCTGGTACAGTTCACCGCGCGTGGCCTGCATCTTCTCATCGCTGGTGCGTATGGCGGCCTGGTGCTTCGCGATCAGCTCTTCGTACGCTTTCACCTGCTCCGCATCGAAGTGCAAGCGTTCAATGATGATGGCCTTGGGCCCTTCCTCGCGTGGCGGACCTTGACGGCCATTAGGCCTTGTGAAGAGCATGGCCAACGTGCCGATGTTCAACAAGACAAGCACCACCACTGCGATACCGAGCAGCTTCACCTTAGTCATGGTACAATTGATTGGAAGCACCCATGTTCATTCCACCTACGAGTTGATCGACCGTCACCTCGGTATTGGCTTTCCCGCTGAAGAGCACGTAGGAATTCACGGCCACCAGCATGAGCATCGCCATGCTCGTCGCAAACACCCACGTTGGTGAAGGACGCGAACCTTGTCGTGCGGCGATCCGCGCCTCGATCCGCGTGAGCAGAAAGGGCGGCGGGTCCACACGTCCCACTCTGCCCAACAGTTCAGTGACCCGTTCCTCTTCCATCGCTTTGGTGGTTTGACGACATTGATCCGTTCATCCTTCGGTATTGTCAAGATCCTTCTTCAACTGCTGTCGCGCCCGTGAGAGCAGCGACTCCACCGCCTTCGCGGAGGTGCCCATCACTTCGGCGACTTCGTGCTGCGAGAGGCCTTCCATGGTTTTTAGCAGGAGGGCTGTCTTTTGTTGCGCAGGCAACGCATTGATCTGCTGAAATATCCGCTCAGTGGCTTCGCGCTGCTCGAGGCCGACCCCTGGATGATCGAAGTCCGATCCGGCGATCCGCTCCTCGATCCCCGAGAAGCCGAGCATGCTCCACACCGATCGCTTCGCACGTTTCGCTGCCTTGATCCGATCCAAGCACGCGTTGATCGAGATGCGGTAGATCCACGTGCGCATTGCCGCTTCGCCTCGGAACTCGGCCATGCCGTCATGCACTTTCACGAAGACATCCTGCGTCACCTCCTCCGCATCCTGCCGGTTCTGCACATAGTTCAAGCAGAGGTTGAACACCATGCGGGCATGGCGCTCATAGACTTGCTTGAACTCTGTAGCGGTGGACACGGTGCCAAAGGAAGGGGGTCAGCCGTCCATCAACCTACTTCCCACGTTTGAACCCGATCGCTGGCTGCTTCTTGGGGATCCGGGCCAGCAAGGCGCGATCGCGCTCCTCCTCCTGCATCCTCTTCAGCAGTTTGAAGATCACCTTGATGTCCCGGCTGTTGTGACCGACCGTACCGCGCAGCTTTTCCAAAGCCAGCAACAGGTCCTTGTGGTTGGCCAGCAACTCCCTGATCTTGGCGAACGCCCGGATGATCTGGATATTCACCGCGATCGCCGCAGCGCTACTCAGCACACTGGAGAGCATCAGCACGCCGTGCTCGGTGAAGCAGTAAGGTGGATAGCGTAAGCCCATCCGGTCACCTGGATTGGAGGTCACGATCTGTGACCTCCAATGCTCAAGTTCCTCCTTGCTCATCTCGAACATGAAATCATCGGGAAAGCGTTCGGCATTGCGCCGCACGGCCTGTTTGAGCGCCTTGGTGGGGACGCCATATAGCTCAGCAAGGTCACGGTCCAGCATCACCTTGTGGTCACGCACCGTGTAGATCCTGCTCACGACCATTTCATCGCTGACGATCGGGTCTGCTTCGTGCGCTTGCTCATGGCAGGGATAAACGTATCACATCGGCGAACAGCGCCGGACTGATCCATTCAAATGTCAACGTACTCCACGACCCTGCCCGAAGGAATACACCTCAACAGCAAACGATCCCTGCCAGAGTACTTGTGATAAGCACACTCGACAACCGCAATGGCTGAATCCCCTTGGAAAATACTGTCATTGCGCAGGGTGAACCGCACATCGTCAAAGCGCAGGAAGTCGCCGGGCATGCACGGTGGCAAATCGTCGTAGTATTTCCAAGTGTTGTGGCGAATGCGCTCATCCGAAATAGAGCACGCCTTGAACAATACAATGCACCCGACGATGACAACCGCTAGTACCAAGACAAGCGTTCGTGGCTTTGTCATTTCAACTCATTTCGATCCCGTCAACAACTCCAACGCCTTCCTCTCCACCTCCCGTTGCACAGCGGGATCACTCTCCCACTTCTCCTCCACCCCCGGCATCGCGAGCACCTGCTCCATGATGCGGTCATGCCGCTGGCCTTCACGCAGCGCATCCACGTACGGCGTATCGGTGAATTTCACTTGGCTGTACAGCGGCAACCATTGGTCTGGGTGCTTCGCTTGCAGACGCCCTTCGATCTTCTTGCGCAGGATGAAACGCGGATCGGCAACGAGGTCGCGCATCTCCACGAAGTTGCGCATGCTCAGGTCCGCGATCGCATCGCCGTTGGGCTTGCGTTGCTTGCCATACGCATCGAGCACCATGGCCCAATTGTCGTCGCCGTGCTCGTTCAGCAGGTCGTTGAGGACTTTGCAATCCTCGTAGCCCGCGTTCATGCCTTCGCCATAGAAGGGCACGATGGCGTGCGCCGCATCGCCGATCAGCGCCACCTTGTCCCTGTGCGTCCACGGACCGCAGCGGATGATGGCGAGGTTGCTCTGTGGATTGCGCAGGTATTGATCGACGAGATCGGGCACGATCGGCATCGCATCGGCGAAGTGCGTTTGGAAGAAGGCGGTGACCTCGGCCACGGTGCGCACCGTGTCGAAGCCGGGATAGACGGCGGGACCCGGGCCTGAGTGAGATCCCGGATATGCGGGGCCCGGCTGCTTCGCAGCGCCCGCATTCCGGGAAGACGCCTGTGGCGTGACGGCCGAGGCCGTGTGCGGCATGAAGAGCGTGCCGGTGAAACCGCCGTCCTGGTTGGCGAGGCCCATCATCATGTAGTAGCGACGTGGCCAGATGTGCAGGCACTGCGGATCCATTTTCGGCGTGCCGTCAGCGTTCGCAGGAAAGGCCACCTCCTTGTAATCGTGCTCGATGAACTCCTGGCTGAAATTGAATCGTCCACGCGCCATCGCCTGCCGCACGGCGCTGGGTGCGCCATCGGCACCGAAGACCACATCGGCCTTGATGCTGGCGGTGGCGCTGGTGATATCATTCTTGAAGGTGCAACGCGCATTGTCCAGGTCCACATCCACGCATTGCTCGTGGAAATGCAGATGCACGTTGGGCAGCTTCTCCGCTTCGCTCAACAGCACCTTGTTCAGTTCGCCACGCGAAACGGAATAGATCGCCCTGTTCTCGATGGAGTACGGTACTCGGGTCAGCTGACCATCGCGATCATGCATCATTCGCGCGTACACCGGCACCACAATGCGCTCCACTGTTTCGTTCACGCCAGCGGCTTTCAGTGCGGTCCAGCCGCGATGCGACACGACGAGGTTGATGCTTCGTCCAGCGTAGACATTCGTGGTGCGCGGATCAGCGCGCCGCTCGAACACGTTCACCTTGTGACCGCGCTTGGCGAGGAAGATCGCGAGCAAGCTGCCGACGAGACCGCCGCCGACGATTGTGATGCTTTTCATTGAACGTTACGTGTTGAAGGGTTGCGCGTTACGTGTTGGAAAGCGCCTGCTTCAAGATCATTCCGAAGCGAAATATGTCCTCGAACGAATTGTACATCGGGACGGGCGCCACACGGATGACATACGGTTCGCGCCAATCCGCAACAACACCGCGCTCGGTGAGCGCATCGAACAGACCGCGCCCCTTGCCGTGGGCGAGCACGCTGAGCTGGCAGCCGCGTTGGGCGAGATCGGATGGCGTGATCACTTCGAGGTTCGTATTCGTCTCCTTCGCAACGGTTGCGATGATGAACGCCAGATACCCCGTCAATTGTTCGCTCTTCGCACGCAAGCGATCCATGCCCGCGCGGTCGAACTGCTCCAACGCCACGCGATGCACGGCCATGCTGAACACCGGTGCGTTGCTCACCTGCCAGGCTTCCGCAGTGAGCATGGGTTTGAAGGTGCGTTCCATTTTGAAGCGCTCCTTCTTGTCGTGTCCCCACCAACCAGCGAAGAGCGGAAGTCCTTTGCCGAGATGCCGTTCATGTACGAAAGCACCCGCCACACTGCCCGGACCTGAGTTGAGGTACTTGTAGGTACACCAGCACGCGAAATCGACCTTCCAGTCGTGCAGCTTCAATTGAAGATTGCCCGCCGCATGTGCAAGATCGAACCCAGCGATCGCACCGACCGCATGCGCCGCTTGGGTGATCGCGGCCATGTCGAAGGCCTGCCCGGTATAGAAGTTCACACCACCGATACAGACCAGCGCGAGTTCATCGCCCAGCTCGTTGATCCTCGCGATGATATCCTCGGTACGCAAGGTGTGTTCACCGGGACGCGGCATCACTTCCACCAGATCGTTCTCCGGATCACCGCCGTGAAAGGCGATCTGCGATGCGAACGCGTAAGTGTCGCTCGGGAACGGTCGCGCTTCGGTGAGGATCTTCTTTCGTTCACCGTTCGGACGGAAGAAGGAGACGAGCAGGAAATGCAAATTGCTGGTGAGTTGGTTCATCACCACCACCTCTTCCTCCTTGGCACCGACGAGCCGCGCTGTGGACCCGGTGAGTTCCTCGTGATAGCTGTACCACGGATGCTTCGCTTTGAAGTGCCCTTCCACTCCGTAGCCGGACCAGTCATCGAGTTCCTGCTTCAGCGCAGCGGCCGCACCTTTGGGTTGAAGGCCGAGTGAATTTCCGGTGAAGTAGATGACCGGCTTGCCATCATGTTGTGGGAAGAGGAATTCATCGCGGAACGCACGCAGCGGATCGGCGACGTCGCACGTTTGCGCGTAGGAAAGATTGTTCTCGAAGGGGATCATGCGATGCGTCCAAAAGTAGCCGCTACCGGACACCGGGTCGCGCCTTCAAAGGACGGTGCCCAAGAGGCCGAGCAATGCCACCAACACCAAGGTACCATCCAACCAAACGAGGTAGTATGATTCGGACCGGGGCGAAGAGGCAAGGGAAACAAGCCACACGGAGAGCATGAAGCCGGGGATCGGCAACAAGTAAGGCAGTACATACGCGCCGTGTGCGTATGCATGAAAAACGAAGAAGCCGGAGATCAGCACGGGCACAAGCCCCAGTATGACCGCGATGATCCGCGCGGCGCGATCACCGAACACCTGCGGAACGGTCCGCAGCGAGACCAGGTCGAAAGGTCGGTCGCGCATGTCGAAAGGGATCATCAGCGAATGGATGAAGGTGGTCTGCATGATGAACAGCAGAAATATCATTGAGGTTGATCGTGTCCCATGGTCGAGGGATGCGGGAACCAAGACCGAGACAGCAGCCCATACGAGCGAGATCCATAAGCTCTTCATGAACGGGATCCGTCGTAGCCCGATGATGCGTCCGTGGGTGAACTCCATGGGCAGCACGTAGAGCAATGAGATGATCGCGGGTATGGCCAGCGCCGGCCAGAGTTCATACAGCAGTGGAAGGATCGCGAGAAAGGAAGCCACCATCGCGAGGCCGATCAGCACGATCATCCACTTCTTGTTCTCCCGGAACCAGATGAGGTGGTGCGCGCCCGCCTGCGGTGGACCTGGTAGGCGGAAGAGGCGTATGAGACCATAGATCGCGAAGGTGCCGCATCCGATGGCGACCGTGACGCGGGTATCGGCCACGAAGAACACACGCCCGATCCACCAGACCTGTAGTGCGGCACCGAGCGCGAGCCATACATGACCGTAGACCACGAACCGCAGCACCGGGTTCCTGATCCCGCTGTCCATGGTTCTAATTGTAACCCTCCAGGTTCGGGTTGATCAGGAACTGGCGCACACCCAACCCCACCGCCACCCCCGCTGCCGTACTGATCAGCGAACGCACCACGCGTCGCGTCCGGCCCACCTTGGCATATCCGTACGCATAGTGCTCGTTGCCTTCCATCACCGGATCGGTCAATGATCCGCGAGTAACGAACACGCGTGGCAGGATCATCACCCCGGCGAACAGCGGTGGAAGGAAAAGCGAGTTCACCTCCAGGTCCGCGGCGATCGTGGTTCCGGCGCCGAAGATGAAACCGCCCCACATGGTCCACGGCGAACGATAGCCCGCGCGTGCATCCTGTTCTCCTTTGATGAAGCAACGCATCTGGTCAATGGTCAATTCATTGCCGAAGATCGTGTCGTGGAAGTACCAGATCCGCTCGCGACCCAAGGTGTCGATCACAGAGAAGACGCCTTCGGTCGGTTCGGCGCGCTCCTTCGTTCTTCCATTTCGCCCGAGTTCCAAGTGGCGGATCTCCAAGGTGCTCTGCCCGAGCACGTGCGTCTCGATGATCTCCCCGTTCATGAGGATGATGCGGTCGAGGTGAGGGGTTGTTTGAGCGTGTGTGGTGCAGGCCGAGAGAAGAACGAAAAGGGCGAGGATCGGCCGCATGGAAGGTGGCCAAAGATAGGCGGGGACCTCAGGGTATATTTGCGCGCAATTCCGCAGACCCTATGAATTCCGTGACCTACCAAGAGCGCCACATCGGACCCAACGACGAAGAGACGCGCGCCATGTTGAAAGCCATCGGCGTGTCGTCGCTGGATGAATTGATCGCACGCACCGTGCCCCAGGGGATCCGATCCAAGAACCCACTGGATGTGGGTCCTGCGCTCACCGAGCGCGAGCACTTGGAGAACATGCGATCACTCGGCGCGAAGAACAAGGTCTTCCGCAGCTACATCGGGCTCGGCTTCAGTGGAACCATCCTTCCTCCCCCTATCCAGCGCAACGTATTCGAGAATCCGGGTTGGTACACGGCCTACACGCCGTACCAAGCGGAGATCTCGCAAGGTCGACTGGAGGCGCTGTTGAATTTCCAGACGATGACAAGCGACCTTACCGGGTTGCCGATCAGCAACGCATCGTTGCTCGATGAGGCCACGGGGATCGCCGAAGCGATGCACATGTTGAATGCGGCACGCCCGAAGGAACTGGCGAGCGCGAACAAATTCTTCGCCGACAAGAACCTCTATCCGCAGAACCTCGATGTGTTGCGCACGCGCTGTGAACCCATCGGCGTGCAATTGGTGATCGGCGACCTGAAGGACTTCGATCCCGCCGATGGCTACTTCGCACTCGCTCTGCAATACCCCTCCAGGGATGGAAGTGTAAATGACTACAGCACGATCGTGAGCAAGGCGAAAGCGCTCGGTGTGCGTACCGCCGTGTGTGCCGACCTTCTTTCACTCGTGTTGCTCACCCCTCCCGGTGAATGGGGCGCCGATGTGTGCGTGGGCAACAGCCAACGCTTCGGTGTGCCCATGGGATACGGCGGACCACACGCAGCGTTCTTCGCCACCACGGAGGAATTCAAGCGCGTCCTTCCGGGTCGCATCATCGGCGTGAGCCAGGACCGTCGCGGACGACGTGGATTGCGCATGGCACTGCAAACACGCGAGCAACATATCCGTCGTGAAAAGGCCACAAGCAACATCTGTACAGCACAAGCGCTCCTCGCGGTGATGGCAGGTATGTATGCGGTGTATCATGGTCCGGACGGCTTGAGGCGGATAGCAGGCAACGTACACGCGATGGCGCGCAATGTGGCAAGCGGAGCGAAAGCGCTTGGTTACACCCTGGCCAGCGAGTCGTTCTTCGATACCGTAACGCTGACGAACCACAAGGACCACACGCCGGGCATGGCGCTTCGGGTGAAGGAAGCCACCGAGAAGCGCGGGATCAATTTGTGGTACGATGATGAGCGCGTAAGCATCGCGCTCGATGAAACGGTGCGCGAACAAGATGTGGATGATGTACTGGCCGCACTGGCTGAAGCAGTGGATACCGTTCCCGCTTCCGTCGCCAGCAACGGATCATCGCGCGTTGTTCCTTCGGAATTGCAACGCAAGAGTGCGTTCCTCACACACCCTGTCTTCAACAGCTACCACACCGAACTCGAGCTGCAGCGTTACATCAAGCGGCTCGAGAACAAGGACTTCAGCATGATGCACGGCATGATCCCCTTGGGCTCGTGTACCATGAAGTTGAACGCGGCCAGCACGCTTCAACCGCTGAGCTGGCCGGAGTGGGCGGGGCTCCACCCCTTCGCTCCGGTGGATCAGGCACAGGGCTATCAAGAGGTCTTCGCGCAATTGAGCGCGGCGCTCGCGAAGGCGACAGGCTTCACTGCGGTGAGCCTTCAACCCAACAGCGGCGCCCAAGGCGAATTCACCGGGCTGCTGGTGATCCGCGCCTACCACGAAGCACGTGGCGACAAGGGCCGCACGGTCGCGTTGATCCCGAGCAGCGCACACGGCACCAACCCCGCAAGCGCGGTGATGGCCGGTATGCAAGTGGTGGTGGTGAAGGCCGATGAGGAAGGGCATGTGGATGTGGCCGACCTGAAGGCGAAGGCCGAACAATACAAGGACACGCTGAGCTGCTTGATGGTCACCTACCCGAGCACGCACGGTGTGTATGAAGAGACGATCAAGGAGATCACGTCAACGATCCACACGAACGGAGGGCTGGTGTACATGGATGGCGCGAACATGAACGCGCAGGTGGGTCTGACCAGTCCCGGAGAGATCGGTGCGGATGTGTGCCACCTGAACCTGCACAAGACCTTCGCGATCCCGCACGGCGGCGGCGGTCCCGGCATGGGTCCCATTTGCGTGAACGACAAGTTGAAGCCTTTCCTGCCCGGCCATCCGTTGATCAAGACCGGTGGCGAACGCGCGGTACCTGCCGTGAGCAGCGCTCCTTGGGGAAGCTCCTTGATCCTGCTGATCAGCTACGGCTACATCCGCATGCTTGGTGGTGCGGGTCTTACGGACAGCACGCGCTACGCGATCCTGAATGCGAACTACATCAAGAGCCGCTTGGAGAAGCACTACCCGATCCTGTACGAAGGCAGCGAAGGCATGGTGGCACATGAGATGATCCTGGACTGTCGCAACTTCAAGCGTTCGGCAGGCATCGACGTGACCGACATCGCCAAGCGCTTGATGGACTACGGATTCCATGCGCCGACCGTATCGTTCCCTGTTGCGGAAACGCTGATGGTGGAGCCGACCGAGAGCGAAAGCAAGGCTGAGTTGGATCGCTTCATCGACGCCATGATCGGCATCCGGGCGGAGATCGCCGAGGTGGAAAGCGGCAAGGCCGACAAGGCGGACAACGTGTTGAAGATGGCGCCACACACCAACGAGGAGGTATGTGGTGATGCGTGGTCGCACGCATACGGTCGTGAGAAAGCGGCCTTCCCCGCCACCGCCAACCGCGACTGGAAATACTGGCCCACCGTGAGCCGCGTGGACAGTGCCTTCGGCGACCGCAATTTGATCTGCACCTGTCCTCCGGTGGAGGAATATGCGACCGAGCAAGCCTGACCGATGCGAGGATCCCTGCCGCTCCTTCTGTTGCTTCTTCCTATCGGTTCATTGGCGCAAGGTGGTGCGAAGGCCGCGCCTTGTTTCTGGAGTAACGACTTCGAAACCGGGATCCCGCTTGACTGGACCATTTCGCAGGTCGAGCGTCAGACGCCGGAAGGAGTGGGCCTTGGCGAATTCGTTCCGGCCTTCACCCTAGGAACCGCATCCACAGCGAATGTCGGAGGGTTCTTGCCGGTGATCGATCTCCCGGTCGGCAACCAATTCATCATGGCGAATGATGATGCCTCGCCGTGCAATTGTGATATGGGCGATGTGAGTCTGACCACGGGCCCGATCGACCTGAGCGGGCGCAGCAACGTGATGCTGGAGTGCCGCGTGTTCCACGAAATGACCCTGGGGAGTGGAGATGTCCGGATCGAAGGCAGCACGAACGGAACGGATTGGACCGAGGTCTGGGTGGTACCGGCCATGCACGGTCAATGGAACAACCTGTATGTGGATCTCGCTGGATTCGATGGAAGCCCTTCGTTCCAACTGCGATTCCGCTGGAGTGATAATGGGGAATGGTCCAGTGGCTTCGCGTTGGATGACCTCTGCCTTCGCGAACGCTTCGCCACGGATCTTTCCATTGTGGATGTGCGCATGCACGACCTCAACGGCAGCGCCTTCAACCAGACGGTGGCGGATCTGGAATACACAGCTATTCCCTTGGAGCAGGCCCGCCCGCTCGTGGTATCCGTAGTGGTGATGAACCGTGGCACGAGCACCGTGCAGAACATCGGCGCACAGGTGGATGTTTCCCTTGCCGGGAACGACCAAGGGAATTTCCTCACCACCACGGTGATCGACCTGGCACCCGGAGAGCGCGACACCTTGGTGATCAGCACGGACTGGACCGCCTCTGCCGTGGGTATCATCAACGCGACCGCGACCTTGACCATGGGCGCGACGGATGAGGACACCTCGGATAACAGTGGGATCGCGACCATGCGGATCACTGGAGCGGGATGGGATGATGGATACAGTGCCATGTCCTGTGATGATCGGATCGTGCAAGGAATGTTGGGCAGTGAACTGAATTTCATCGCTGCGAACCGTATGGAAGTGGTGAACGCCGGAAGCCACGCACAAGGGATCAGCGCGGTGATCGGCGTGGATTCGCAGGTGGGTGAATACGTGCGCGCCATCCTCATGGACGGCAATTTCGCCTTGATCGACACCTCGACCCGCCATGCGATCACCCAAGCCGATATCGACCTGGGCTTTGGCGGAGGAAGTATCTACCTACCGCTTTCCTTGGCACCCGGGCTCCCGGTGGGTGATGTGATGGTCGGCCTTCAACGCCTCAGCGGAACCGGCCGCGTTTCCGTTGGCACCAGTGGTACGGGTTCCGTGGGCGCATCCGCCTTCATGGCAGGCACCACCTTCGACATCACTTGGACCACCGCCACACCCATGGTCCGGCTGCACCTGTCCGAACTGGGCGTCGGGGTTCCGGAGAGTTCCACCCGGAACGGTCCTATCCTGTTCCCCCAACCTGCGAATGACCGCGTGCATATCCGGGTTCCGACCGATGGACCAGCCATTCACGGTATTCGTATCATGGACAACGCCGGCAAGGTCCTGTTCAATGCAAGCGGGATCAACGCGTACGCGTACGTGCTCGAGACAGGGTCCTTTGCCAATGGTCCGTACATCCTTGAAGTCCTTCAAGGCGTTGCGGCGGCCCGCGAACGGCTCCTGATCATTCATTGAGGCCGCGTGGAAGGCGTCCCCACCGCCGTTCCCTGTTCGTTCGTGACCGTTCCCGGATCCATGCAGCACGGGAACAACACCCATCCGAAGACGGTCGTCCTTACCGTGTAAGTCGCTAGTTTCGTACCCTTGAATCGAAAATCAATCAACATGAACCAACGATACCTGATCCTTACCTCCCTGCTCATGGCAGGAACCGTGGTGGCCCAGCAAAGCCACGAACGCCTGCAGAAAGTGATGCCAGCGGACCAAACCGTAGTGTCACAAACCGCACCTGCCCCAGATGTGGCGCGTGATGGTGGTGACATCATCTTCAATGAGGACTTCGCGAATGGCTTCGCCGGAAACAATGGTTTCGGCGCTTGGACGACCAGTGGCCCGAACGGCAACATCTGGAAGCGTTCGTTGACCGGACCTGTGGGAGCCTATTCGGTGCCTACGCAGAAGATCGCATCACCCACCGTGGCGAACGGCTTCATGGCCTTCTGGAGCGATTCCGCCAATTGCATGTGCAGCAGCGGTGCAGCCAACTGGCCCGCCAGCCCGACCGAATGGGACGGCGCGTTGGAGTCGCCTGAACTGAACCTCACCGCGACCCCCAGCGTCATGCTCCAGTGGAGCCAGCGTTTGCGTTGGTGCTGCCAGACCATTTCACCCCACGCTGTGGAGGTGAGCACCGATGGTGGTCAAACCTGGCCCGTGACCTTGGAGGCCGCAAGCGGGATCGCCACCAACAATGATCCCGGCACGCAGACCCGCCAGGTCATGTTGACCGCCGCGATCGCGACGAACCCTGCCAACGTGAAATTCCGCTTCCATCACAACCCTACGGCTGCTGCCTACCACTGGCAGATCGACGATGTGCAATTGATCGAGTTGTTCAGTGACGACATGAAGCTGGACTACGCTTTCCTCTCGCACACCGGTACCGGTGAAGAGTACGGCCGTATTCCAAGCCAACAATTCTACCCGACCATGCTCATGGGTGGGGACGTGATCAACAACGGTGCCCAGGCCCAGTCCAATGTCACGGTGACCGTGGATGTGGCGGGACCAGTGGCCTTCACCGCGATCATCAATGGCGGTGCGGTGGATCCCGGCGTGACCTCCACCATCCAAGAGGATCACATATTGCCTTCGCTTACGCCCGGCCTGTACAATGCGACCGCGACCGTTTCCGCTGATAATCCGGATCAGGTGCCTGCGAACAATACCTACCTGCGCAACTTCGAAGTGAACGAAGCGCGCTATTCATTGGATGGTATCGGAAATCACCCGACCGGCCTCGAATCGACAGGCACGATCGGTACCTCCAGCTTCACGGATGCAGAGGACGGCCTGGTGTTGTTGAACTACTACCAAGTGCGCAACCCCCTTACCGTCCACGGTCTGGAGATCCGCTTGGGGTCCACCACTGTTGCCGGTGGGTATGTCATTGCGCATCTGCGTGATACGATCCCTGTATTCGAGACCCCCCCCAATATGACCACCGTTCTCGCGGAGACGGACCCCACGGACGTCACGGCTTTGAACGTGACCAACGGCGTGATGTACGTCTGCTTCCCTTCACCGGTCACTTTGTCGCCGAACGGCTACTTCGCCTCTGTTTCGCTGTTCAGCAACGCGGGCGCTTCGCACATCCGTGTGGTGGATGACCTCACCGTTCCCGAGCCGGGTATCACCAGTGCCATCTACATCCCGAACGACGACCTGTACAGCAATGGCAACGCCTACGCGATCCGCCTGATCCTGGATCCGGCCGGTACCGCTTGCGCTGTAGGCATTAACGAACAAGATGAGTTGCAGGGCGTGAGCATGTTCCCGAACCCCACCAATGGCTTGGTAAGCGTTCGCATGGCAACCCCGGGGAACTATACGATCGCAGTGCTCGACCTCTTAGGCCAGACCGTGTTCAGCACCCGGACCAACGGCAGCGTTGACCTGGATCTGAGCAAGCAGGCCAAGGGTGTGTACATGGTCCGCATTTCGAGTGCGGATGCCAGCACCGTTCAGCGCTTGACCTTGAATTGATCGAACCTTCATTGAAGAGCGAACCCCGGCCCGAAAGGAGCCGGGGTTCGTTGTTCTTGGACCCTAGGGACCGGCCTTTCACCTGACTTCGACCCGGGTCCGAAGATGAACCTTGCAAACCAAGGGTTCGATGGTTTGATTTGTGGTGACAGCCCCGCTTGACAACAACCCAAACCCCTCGCACATGACGAAGATCTACGCCTCAACCCTCGTGCTCGCTTTCGCCATTGCTGGTGGTGCGACCGCACAAACCCGCACGGCACAGGCCCATGCGCGGATCCCCATGAAAGCCACCTTGGACCAACCGCTACCCGTAGGCCCGGCAGAGAGCGGTGCGCGCAGCACGGTCCTTTGGGAGGATGACTTCTCCGATGCCAACACGTGGAGCATCGGCCATGACGGTACCATTGCCCTTGATTGGCAGATCGGAATGGGCCTAGTGAATACCGGGGACTATCCCACCCAGCCTGTGAACAGCCCTACCCAAGCCAACGGTTACGCCATGCTGGACTCCGACGGGGCTAACAACAGCACCGGCCTGATCGAGCAGAGCCACATGACCAACGTGACGCCCTTCAGTACGGCTGGCTATCCGAACGTGGTACTTGAGTTCGAAACCTTCTACCGCAAATGGACCAATGAAGAGTGCTACATCCAAGTGAGCACCAACAACACCGATTGGATCACCTTGGACCCCACAAGTACCGACGTCAACCCGATCCCGAACGTGTATGAGGCCTTCCCAGGGATGGTCGTGCAAGCCGTGATCATGAATCCAACGCGTGTCCGGATCAACATCAGCGACGCCGCTGGTGATCAACCCCAAGTATGGATCCGTTTCTACTGGAGCGGTGAGTGGGGCTATAGCTGGTTCGTGGATGATGTGAAGGTGATCGAACAACCAGCCTATGAATTGCTGATGGAGGACGGCTACTTGAGCAGCACCGGCAACGGTGAGGAGTACGGACGGATCCCTGTGCAACACCTACAGCCCACCATGTTGGTCGGTGGCAACTTCCTCAACTTCGGGGTGAACGATGCGACCAACGCGAACGTAAGTCTTGCCGTTAGCGGTCCTTCGCCCTTCGGTGCTGTCGGCACACCCATGGACCTGGCTTCTGCTGAAGGCAGTTTGATGGAGCAGACCGTAAGCCTTCCGAATAGTGGCGCTCTGGGCACCGGCATGTACAATGGCGTATTCACCTTGACCTCCGACCAGGATGGCCTGGAAGAGGACCTCACGAACAACGTGTACCTGCGCAACTTCGAGGTGAACCCGGATTGGTATTCGGTGGATGGCATCGGGAACCACCCGGCCGGTTACCAGTCGCTCGGAGCCCTTGGAACGAACAGCTTCACCGATGGTGCGGACGGCTTGGTGATGTTCAACTACTACCAGATGCAGACCGCGCAGACCGTCTTCGGCGTGGACATCGGCATCACCAGTAACTCACAAGCCGGCTCGTACTTCATCGTGTCCATTCATGACACCTTGTTGACCGCAACGACCAACCTGCCGATCGCGCTTTTCGCCACGGACGTGGTGGATGTGACCGACGCCGACATCACCGCAGGGCACATCACGGTCCCATTCGACACTCCGGTGGACCTTGCCCCGAACGGGTATTATGTGGCCGTTGCGCTATACAGCAACGGCGGCGCGAACCTCTTGCGTATCCCTGATGACCTCACCGTACCGGAGCCGGGCCTCACCAGCGGCATCCAGATCCCAGCGGATCAGGTGTACAGCAATGGCAATGCGTTCCAGATCCGATTGGCCACCACGAACGTGGTGTCCGTTCCGGAGAATGGCGAACTCGAAGGGATCACGGTATTCCCGAACCCGGTCACCGACGGCCGCGTGAACATCCGCAGCACCCGCTTCGGCAACTTCAGCATCCGTGTGCTGGACATGACCGGCCGCGAGGTGATGAACACTCGTAGCAATGGCAACACGGTCCTGGATCTTTCCGGACAAGCCAGCGGCGTGTACATGGTGCGCGTGAGCGACGGTGATGCCAGCACGGTGCAGCGGATCACACTGAACTAGAAAAGCACGGACCATATAGGACGAAGCCCCCGCACCGGATGGTGCGGGGGCTTCGTGTTCGTGGATGCTTGCAACTAGGAATTGCTGATCATCGCCTTCTTCACTTGGCGCATCAGGCTGCTGGCGAAAACGAACTCGTTCAGTTCCTTGTTGTCGGATCGCAGGAGTTCATCGCGGTTGCCCTCCCACCACTTTCTCCCCTTGTGGATGAAGATGATGTGTTCACCGGTCTCCATCACGCTGTTCATGTCGTGCGTGATCACGATCGTGGTCGTGTTGAATTCCTCCGTGAGCTCCTTGATCAGTTCATCGATCACGATCGCTGTCTGCGGATCCAGGCCGCTGTTCGGTTCATCGCAGAAGAGGTACTCCGGATTCATGGCGATTGCGCGTGCGATACCGACCCGCTTCTGCATGCCTCCGCTCAACTCAGCGGGATAGAGGTGGTCCTTGTCGATGATCCGCACGCGCTTCAAACACGAGTTGGCGCGTTCGCGCATCTCCTCCTTCTCCATCATCCCGAACATGCGCAACGGGAACATCACGTTCTCGATAACGGTCAAGCTATCGAACAAGGCCGATCCCTGGAAGAGCATACCGATGCGCTGGCGGATGGATCGTTTCTCCTCGGCATTCATGTCGTGGAAGGATCGTCCCTCGTACAGGACCCGCCCTTCCTCCGGTCGGTGCAATCCAACCATGCACTTGGCAAGGACGCTCTTTCCGGAACCGCTCCGACCGATGATCTGATTCACGCAGCCCTTGCGAAAGATCGCATCGATCCCTTCCAGGATCCGGACATCGCCGAAGCTCTTGTCCAACCCCTCCACGGTGATCATAGCAGCAAGGCCTGGGTAAGCACGAGGTTGGCGAACAAGATCACCACATTGCTGTACACCACGGCGCGTGTGCTGCTGATGCCTACTTCGCGGGTACCACCCTTGGTGTAATACCCTTGGTATGCGCTGATGGTGGTGATGATGAAGGCGAAGACGATCGTCTTAACCAAGGCATAGACCACATGGTAGGGTTTGAATCCCGCTTGGATGCCTTGAATGAAATCCTCACTGACCACCACACCGGTCTCCACCCCTGCCAGCCACCCCCCGAAGATGCTCAGGAACATACTGATCATGATGAGGAAGGGGTTGATGAGCATGGTGGCCGCGATCTTCGGCAGGATCAGGTAACCTGCACTGTTCACGCCCATGATGTCCAGCGCATCGATCTGCTCCTTCACGCGCATGGAACCGATCTCGGCGGCGATGTTGCTGCCCACCTTACCGGCCAGGATCAGGGAGATCACCGTGGGGCTGAACTCCAGGATCGTGCTTTGCCGTGTGGCGAATCCGACCACCCAGGCCTGGATCAACGGACTATCGATATTCGTCTTGGTCTGGATGGTGATCACCGCACCCATGAAGGCGGAGAGCAGGGCCACGATGCCCAGGCTCTTCACCCCCAGGAGGTCCATCTCCTCCACCGTCCGCGACCAATAGAGGCTGAAGCGTTCGGGACGGCCGAAGGTCTCCCGAAGGAGCAGGAAATACCGGCCGATATGGAAGAGGACGGACAAGTTGTGGGGATATGATCTACAATGGATCGCGCCAAAAGTAGGTCCCGCACGCGTTCACCTGCCGGATCCACGCCCCTACCTTCGGCCCCGGATGCATAGCCGATCGTTCGCTCTCCGGGGAGGCCTGCTGGCCTTGGTGCTGTTGATGGTGAGTGCGGGGTGCAATCCGAAGCCGCACAAATACCGCAAGAAACGGGGCTGTGATTGCCCGAAGTGGAACCAGTTGCGCCATCCTGTTGATGGTGTTCGTGCCGCACGACCGATGTGTTCCCCGGATCCTTCCACCGCACCTGCATGAGGGCGACCGATACCGAAGCGATCCGAAGTCGCCTGCCCGAAGCGGCATGGCCCGTAGTGATGGAATGGCTGCGGGAAGAGCCCGTGCGGGTGAATGTGACACGACCCCGCAGGACGAAACTGGGTGATTTCCGCAGTGCCGTGGGCGCTGGCCCGCACCGCATCAGCGTGAATGGCGACCTGAACCCGTTCAGCTTCCTGGTCACCTTGGTGCATGAGTTCGCCCACCACGGCGCCTTCCAAGAGCACAAGGGTCGGATCGCACCGCACGGCGTGGAATGGAAGGCCGAATACAAGCGACGGATGCGACCCTTCATGAGCGCGGCCGTACTGCCACCCGATGTGCTTCTCGCGTTGGAATTGCACCTGCTCCGGGCGCCGGCAAGCAGTTGCACCGACCACCGGCTCTCGCGCACCCTCAAGCGCTATGATCCCGGTGCGGGCCCGCATCTGGAAGACCTTTCCGAAGGATCCATTTTCAAGTTCCATACGCGGCTTTTCGTGAAGGGCCCGCGCCTGCGCAAGCGCTTCCGTTGTAACTGCCTGAACGATGGCCGCCAGTACCTCTTCGACCCGATGGTGGAAGTGATCACCATCCCAACCGTGCCTTTGGCCTTGGCCTCCTGATATTGACCATTCGTACCCGATGAACAACCAACACACGTGGTGCGTGATCATGGCCGGCGGCGTCGGTAGCCGCTTCTGGCCCATGAGCCGCAGCAGCTACCCGAAACAGTTCCTGGATTTCCTCGGCCTCGGCAGGACGCTGATCCAACAGACCTACGACCGCTTCCTGCCGATCTGCCCCAAGGAGCACATCCTGGTGGTGACCAACAGCAACTACGCGGGGATCGTCCGTGAGCAATTGCCCGACCTGCAACCGTGGCAGATCCTGCTGGAGCCATCACGCCGCAATACCGCTCCCTGCGTGGCGTACGCGAATGCGGTGATCGCCGCGAGGGATCCGAAGGCCTCCATCATCGTGGCACCGAGCGATCACTTGGTCCTGAAGGAGACCGCCTTCCAGGAGACCGTGCAAATGGCCCTCGACCAAGCGAACTCCACGGACTGCCTCGTCACCTTGGGGATCATGCCCAGCCGGCCGGATACCGGTTACGGCTATATCCAATTCAAGCCTGATGAACCTACCACCCACCCTCGGGTGAAACGGGTGAAGACCTTCACCGAAAAGCCGGACCATGAGACCGCCCTCCGCTTCATTGAAAGCGGGGATTTCCTCTGGAACGCTGGCATCTTCATCTGGAACCTCAAGAGCATCAACACTGCCTTTGCCGATCACCTGCCGGAGATGAACGCGCTGTTCGATGCGAAGCGTTCAGCCTTCGGCACGGCGGAAGAGGGCGCCGCCATCACCGACATCTATACCGACTGCGCGAACGTGAGCATCGACTACGGCATCATGGAAAAAGCGGCCAACGTGTACACCGTGGTGAGTGATTTCGGGTGGAGCGATCTAGGGACCTGGGGCAGCTTGTACACCCACTTGCCCAAGGATGCGAACGAGAACGCAAGCATCGGCAAGGCTGTGAAATTGTACGACTGCGCCCGTAACGTGGTACACTCACACGATGGCCGCCTGATCGTGCTGCAAGGCCTGGAGGACTGCATTGTGGTAAGCACCAAGGACTCCCTCCTGGTCTGCCGCAAGCAGGACGAGCAGAAGATCAAGCAGATCGTGAACGACCTCACCGCTGAGAGCGGGGACCGGTACGTCTGACCCGAGTCGCTTGCCGGTCCGTAGGATGTCGCTATCTATGCAGTAACGAACACCACTATGAACGCACCCATACGCCCCAAGAACTGGCTGGTCGAATCCATCCTTGTGACCATTTTCTGTTGCCTGCCCTTCGGTATCGCGGGCATCGTCAACGCGGCCAATGTGAACACCCGCTATGACGCCGGCGACTTCGACGGCGCCGACAAAGCCAGCCGCGAAGCGGGCAAGTGGACCAAGATCGGTTTCTGGGTCGGTCTCAGCGTGAACTTGCTGGTGATCATCGTCTATGCACTGATGATCTTCGTGTTCGTGGGTGCGGCGGCGGCCGGTGCGGCAGCCTCCTCCTCGTACTGAGGTTCGGATGAAACGGATCTGGCCTTGGATCGGCGGAGCCGCGATCCTTGCTTGGGTCGTTTCCATCTTCCTGCATGATCCGGCGAGCAGTCCGGAGTTCCTGCCCTGCCCGTTCCACTGGCTCACAGGCCTGTTCTGTCCGGGCTGTGGTGCCCAACGGGCCATGCATGACCTGTTGCATGGTAGAGTAGTGGCGGCGTTGGATCATAACGCGGTGCTCGTGGCGACCATCCCATTGCTCGGTCTTCAATGGGGCTTCGGCCAGTGGCGGGGTCGCTCCCTGACACACGACAACCGGGTGGTTCTGGCTTGGGGCATCGGTTTGGTGGCATGGGGCGTGGTTCGAAACCTTCCGGGATTCGAGGTACTTGCTCCCTGAGGGCACTTACTTTCGGCAAAATCGCTCACCCCCTCGCCTTTGGCCCACCACGAATTGATCATTGAAGACAACGCGCTCGTCCGTCGTGCCCACGCATTGGAGGGGGAATCCATCATTGCGTTGGATACCGAGGCGAGCAGCTTCCATCGCTACCGCGAACGCGTGTGCTTGATCCAACTGAGCACGCGCGAGGAGACCTACCTCGTGGACCCCTTGGCGGTGCCTGAACTGGACCCCTTGGCCCAACTGTTCGCGCAGAAAGCCATGGAGGTGGTGATCCACGATGCGGACTACGACCTGCGCATCCTGGCGAAGTACCATGGCATCCGTGTGGAGAATGTCTTCGACACCTTGGTTGCTGCCGAGCTGATCAACGAACCCGAGATCGGATTGGCCGCATTGCTCGGGAAGTATCAGGGCATGAAGGTGGACAAGCGTTTCCAGAAGGCGGATTGGAGCATGCGTCCCCTGCCCGACGACATGCTCGCCTACGCTGCGGGGGATACGAGCAACTTGATCGCCATTCGCGACATCCTGAAGGAGAAGCTCATCGCGAAGGATCGATGGACCTGGGCCGAAGAGGAATTCGCCTTGCTCACCGATGCGCCCTTCAACCTACCCGTGGATGACGAACCCGGGTTCTTGAAGATGAAAGGCGCGAAACTCCTGAAACCACACCAATTGGCGATCCTGCGCGAAGTGCATGCATGGCGTGAATCGATCGCCGAGCGCATGGATCGCGCGCCATTCATGGTGCTTGGGAATGAAACACTGCTCTCACTATCCACCGATCCGGTTCGCGACCTGAAGGACCTCGCGTTGAAGAAAGGCGTCGGGGATAAGTTGATGCACCGGCACGGTCGCGACCTGCTCGCTGCTGTGAAGCGTGGGCTCGACACACCCAAGGAACAATGGCCGCATGTACCACGCGGAAAGCGATGGCCGCGTGACAACGACTATGACGACCGCGTAAAGCGATTGAAGCAGGTCCGCGATCGGTTGACCACCGAGAACGACCTCCGCCTAGGGATCGTGGCCAGCAACCACATGCTGCTGGAGATCGCGCGAACACTTCCCGGTGACCGGATCGCGCTGGCTGCCATGCCGGGTATGCGCCGATACCAAGTGAAGCATTTCGGTGAAGCATTGCTCGCGGTGCTCTGATCCCGCTCCGTCCACTTCGCCGGGTTCAGTCCATCATATAGTCATATTGCTATATATTTGTGCACTCAACCGTTGCGCCATGCCCATCACCACCCTCAACGAACGCATCGGTACGGAGAAACTCATCCGCGGCAGTGAAATGCTGCGCATGGCGGCGCACCCGCAACGGCTGGCCATCCTGGATCTGTTGGGCAGAAAGGAACGCATGTGTGTGAGCGACCTGGTCGAAGTGCTCGGGATCGAGCAGGCGATCCTCAGCCAGCACCTCACCCTGATGCGCGACAAGGGACTTCTTGGTGTGGAGCGGGAGGGCAAGTACAGTTACTACCATTTGGAACAGCCCGGCTTCCTGAAGATCATCAAGGATCTGGAGAACTGCTGCGAGAACCTGTGAACATGGAGATCCTCGGATACATCGGTGCGGTATTGATGGGGGTCACCTTGGGATTGATGGGTGGGGGCGGGTCGATCCTCACGGTGCCTATCCTGGTCTATCTGTTCCGCTTGGACATGTACACTGCAACGATGTATTCCCTGTTCATTGTCGGGTTGGTGAGCGCCGTGGGCGGAGTTCGGAGCTTGCGGAACAAGGTGGTGGATCCGTATGCACTCGTATGGTTCGGGGTACCCAGCGTCATCAGCGTACTCGCAACCCGTGCATGGCTGCTGCCGGGTTTACCGGACCCGATCATTCACGTCGGCGGTTTGATCATCGGCAAGTCGCTGGCGCTCCTCCTGCTATTCGCGGTGCTCATGCTGGTCGCATCGTTGAGCATGATCCGCCGGACGGATCCGTCTGCCGCGAGCAAGGAGCGGCGGCCAGCGCTACTGGCCTCCATGGGCTTGGGGGTGGGTCTGGTCACGGGTCTTCTTGGTGCAGGCGGCGGCTTCCTGATCATTCCAGCGCTGGTGCTTTTCGCTAGGCTGGAGATCCACAGGGCCATCGGCACGTCGCTCATTCTCATCGCAACGAATGCGTTGATCGGGTTTGTCGGCGATCTATGGAATGGGCCGACCATGGATGTTCGATTCCTTGCTGTGTTCAGTGGTCTGGCCATTGTCGGAGTATTGCTGGGTGGTCGCTGGAGCGAACGCATCCCGAATGAGAAACTCAAACCCGCCTTCGGCTGGTTCGTGCTGGTGATGGGCATCTACATCATCGGTCGCGAACTTTCCGCAATGGCTTGAATACATGCACGGGCGCGGGATCGCGTACCCCAACACAACGAACCATGAAGATCGAACAGATATACACCGGCTGCCTCGCACAAGGCGCCTACTACATCGAAAGCAACGGCGAAGTGGCGATCATCGATCCGCTGCGCGAAACGGGTCCGTACATCGAGCGGGCGAAGGCGCGCAATGCGAAGATCAAGTACGTCCTGGAAACACACTTCCACGCCGACTTCGTGAGCGGCCACGTGGACCTGGCGAACAAGACCGGCGCGCGCATCGTCTATGGGCCGAACGCGGATCCGTCCTTCAAAGCGCATATCGCAACGGATGGCGAGGAACTGAAGCTCGGCAATGTGACGATAAAGGTCTTGCACACCCCGGGGCACACGATGGAGAGCACCTGCTATCTCCTCATCGACGAGAACGGAAAACCGCACAGCATCTTCACCGGCGATACCCTCTTCATTGGCGATGTGGGACGACCCGACCTGGCGCAGAAGATGGGATCACTGACCATGGAGGATCTGGCCGGCCACCTGTATGATTCACTACACAACAAGGTGATGCCGTTGCCCGATGAGGTGATCGTGTACCCTGCGCACGGTGCAGGTAGCGCATGCGGCAAGAACATGAGCAAGGAGACTTTTGACACGCTCGGCCACCAGAAGGAGGTGAATTATGCGTTACGCGCTGCAAGCAAGGAGCAGTTCATCAAGGAGGTCACGGATGGGATCCTTCCGCCACCGGCCTACTTCCCGCAGAACGTCGCCATGAACAAGGGTGCGATCCCGAGCCTCGATACGGTGAAGGAGAAGGGCTTGCGCGCTTTGGCACCAAGTGAATTCGAACTGGTAGTGGAGACCGAAGGTGCGTTGGTGCTCGACACACGGGAGGCGCAGACCTTCAAGGACGGCTTCGTGCCGCGCAGCATCAACATCGGGCTGAAAGGCGATTTTGCGCCATGGGTCGGCAGCATGATCCCGGACGTGAAGCACCCGCTGGTGATCGTCTGCGACGCAGGTACCGAGGACGAAGTGGTGACGCGTTTGGCGCGTGTGGGCTACGACAATGTGTTCGGATACTTGAAAGGCGGCATCGCCGCGTGGAAGGCCGCCGGTAAGGAAGTGGACAAGCTCGAAAGCATCAGCGCCCAGGAATTCGCTGTACGCATGAAGGGCGCCAAGCTCACGGTGTTCGATGTGCGCAAGCAGGGTGAATGGGATGCGGAGCATTTGGAAAGCGCACACTTCGCATCGCTGCAATTCATCAACGACCACATCGCCGAGTTCAGCAAGAGCGAGCCCAACTACATCCACTGTGCCGGAGGTTACCGCAGTATGATCGCGGCATCCATGCTGAAGTCGCGTGGCTACCACAACGTGGTGGAGATCGCCGGCGGTTTCAGTGCGATCAAGCAGACCGACCTCGCCACGACGGCCTTCGTGTGCCCCAGCACCCTGAAGAAGTAGCGGCCTTCCGTGGATACAATGCCACACCGGTCGCGGATCCATTTGCAACATGCATTTGGTCGGATGAGGACGGACGATCGCTAGCTTCGGGACGGATACAAACCCATCCGCCATGAAGAAGTTCAGCAAACCCGCCATGATCATCGCGCTCTGCGCCTTGTCCATCACACAAACCGGATGCTTCGGTGAGTTCGCGCTCACCCGCAAAGCCTACGATTGGCACGCGAGCATCGGGAACAAATTCGTCCGGTCCCTGCTCCTGTGGATCCCCATGGGCTTCGTGTACGGCATCACGGCCATGGTCGATACCGTTGTCCTCAACCTCATCGAATTCTGGAGCGGCAGCAACCCGCTTTCGATGAATGAGGGTGATCACGAGATGCAATTGCTCACCATCAAGGGGATCGATTACCGGATCGACGCCACGAAGGACACCTTCACCACCACACAACTCTCGGGTGAAATGACCGGTGAAGTGCGCATCATGAAATTCGATCGCGCGGACCTGACCTGGAAATACACCGACAGCCGCGTGTGCGAGCAACCGGTGATGACCTTCCTGGATGATCAGGCGGAACACGTGCTCGTGTACACGGATAACGGCGCGATGGAGATCACCGCGGCGGACATGCAGGACCGTGACGTGCTCATGGCGAAGCTCGGCAACCCGTGTACGTTGGTGACCGCTTGCGCGAACTGAACCGTACCTCACTGAAAGAAGAAGCCCGGATCGACGTCCGGGCTTCTTCGTTGGGGGCATGGCGACCAGGACATGACCCCGTGCATTTGCTGCGACCCCTTCAGGGTCGGCGAATGCCGCGCTAAGGCGCGAGCTATATG
>Ga0138256_10001116_pt1 | contig 28729 bp, 33 predicted proteins | sample KNB2016incub_MG_FD_105486 | JGI IMG/M metagenome (GOLD analysis project Ga0138256, IMG submission 105486) | Active sludge microbial communities from wastewater in Klosterneuburg, Austria - KNB2014incub_MG | ecosystem: Engineered > WWTP > Activated sludge > Unclassified | place: Austria... | reverse complement strand
TTGTGCTTAGAAGCTCACTGCGATTCCAAGTGCAAATGCGTCAAGTGAATTGTTCACTTTCACATCTACATCCAGCGGATCGGCATTCACTGCTTTGATGCTTTGGTCTTTTGCCCAGAATGTGTGCATGTAACCAACATTCACTTTAATAGCGTTGGATGCTTTCACTGCAAATCCGGTGTTGAGGTTGTAGTTATCATCTTGCATCACTTCATAGGTTCCAAGGTGTGCATAGTATCCCGGTTTGTCTTTCCATGCATAGTTGGTATAACCTGCACCAAAACTACCGGTGAACATAGGTGAGATTTTATATTGTACTCCACCTGCAACCGTAGAAGCATCTCCTGCCATCACCGACCATGGTTGATCTTTGGTGATTGCATCTGATCTTCCCCAGTCTGCTTTTTTCTGGAAGTAATAATTATAATCCGCGAAAGCGCTGAAGTTATCATTGAAATTGTAGCCAACTCCGAAGGCCAGGACTGCCGGCAAATCACGACGATTTAATTCTCCTTCTACACTTGCTCCGAAATCATCTTTGATTTGCTTGGTTTTGAAATCCAGATTCACCTGTGATTCATAACGCGTGGAGATATTTAATTTTTCTGTTGCGCTGATATTTAATCCGAGAACGAATCCCATACCTGAAGCAGTCTCTTCTGTTTCCAATGCGAGTGGCATATCATCCAAATCAAATGGTGATGATGTCAATGTCATTCCTGCATTCGCTGTGTTCTTCGCGCTTACATAACGGATAGAAGTAGAGAATCCAATGTTCTTGCTCATCTGAATTGTTCCACCGACAGTTGTTGTGAGATACATTGAACTTGCTTTCAGAGAAGGAGTCTTCACTTCTGAATAGGCTCCTCCTGTAGACATCAATGCCTGAAGTCCGATAAGGTCTGTTGTGATTGATCCTGTAGGATAATTCATTGTTGCGCCACCGCCGGCAATAAACACACCTGCATTGATCGCCCAATTGTTTTTCTTAAAGGCCATATAGAGGTTCGGAATAAATGGATCCGATCCGTCTTGCGAATAAGTTTTTGTTCCCTGGCCGATTCCCAGATCATAGGAGTGAGAAGGATTACGAAACAAAGTCTGGTTGCTGAAATTAATATGGAAGCCATTCGGAAGCTTTGTGATTCCGGCAGGATTATAAACCACAGCATCTGCAGCATCTGTTGAAGCGTTACGTGCAGCAGTACGCATCCACTCTGCACTCAGGTTTGGAAGATTATCCATCTGTGCAAATGCGGTGTTTCCACCGATCACTGTGATTAGGATCATCATGATCCATTTGTTTAAGTTTTTCATCGAATAAAGATTACAGTTTGTCTTAGATTAAACTGAGATCAGGCAAATGAGTTAGTCCAATAGTCTCCGCTTTCTTACATATATATGTATAGTCCCATCCAGCATTTTGGCCTTTTTTCGTTCAAAATCGGGTAAAAAATGTGTTTTTCGGGTGAAATGGGGACTGTGCTGTCTCTTTGGTGAGGAAGGAAAATTTTACCACGGAGGGCGCAAGGGAAGCACAATTTCATGAAGAGGGGAGATAAGCAAATGAATGAATTATAGGGGAGCATTTTCCCTTATGTCTTCTCCTATAACTCACAAGATCCCAGGGGATGACTATCCCCCTTTCGCTAAAATCACTTTGTGGAGGAGTGTAGGATGCCTTCGGCATCCTACACTCCTCCACAAAGTGAAATAAGTAAACCCCACCCCGTCCTCCTGAAAGGACCTTGTGGTTGAATAGCAGCTCGTCAAGTAATAATTAAAATAATTTTCAAATGACAAGTTTGTGTTCGGCGATGCCCTAGTTGAAAAGCCGTTCTAACACTAAGTGAGACAGGCGGACGAGTCTGCGTTCCAAAATATTTAGAAGGAATAAAAAATCCTAGTAAGCCCACTTCACCCAGATACTTCCCCAGGTAAATCCGCCACCGAAGGCAGCGAGTACGAGGTTGTCGCCTTTCTTGAGCTTTTTTTCAAAATCCCATAAACAAAGTGGGATGGTTCCGCTGGTTGTGTTGCCATACTTCTGTATGTTGAGCATAACCTTACTGTCGTCAACACCCATGCGGTTTGCAGTGGCATCGATGATGCGCTTGTTAGCTTGATGCGGTACAAGCCAGGCGATATCTTCCGACTTCAGATTATTTCTTTCCATGATTTCGGCAGATACCTGTGCCATATTAACCACAGCTGCTTTGAAAACCGGTTGTCCATCCTGAAAAACAAAATGTTCTTTTGCATCGACGGTTTTATGTGATGGCGGACTCACGGAGCCTCCTGATTTTTGATGAAGATGTTTTACGCCTGAGCCATCACTTTTTAAAATGGAGTCCATGATTCCAAAACCATCATAGTTTGGTTCCAGTAAAACAGCACCGGCTCCGTCACCGAAAAGTACACAAGTGGTTCTGTCGGTATAGTCCACGATGGCAGACATTTTATCGGCACCAACTACAACAACTTTTTTATACTGTCCTGATTCAATAAATTTTGATCCTGTCACAAGGGAAAAAAGAAAGCCCGAACAAGCAGCGGAGATATCGAAACCAAATGCATTCTTAGCTCCTATTTTTTCGGAAATAATATTTGCCGTTGCGGGAAATACATAGTCAGGGGTTGTTGTTGCGCAAATAATTAATTCGATCTCTGATGGATCGATGCCTCTTTTTTTGCACAGTTCTAATACTGCAGGAGCTGCAAGATCCGATGTTCCTTTGCCGGCACCTTTCAAAATTCTTCGTTCTTTAACACCGGTACGGGTGGTGATCCATTCGTCATTCGTGTCGACCATTTTTTCGAGGTCGCCATTACTTAAAACGAATTCAGGTACGTATCCACCTACTGCTGTAATCGCGGCTGTTATTTTTGACATGCTTAGAAATTGAGTAGCGAAGTTAGAAGATAAATTCGATTTTCATAATTAGCTCGGCCATGCAGAAAGCGATTATGAGAATTTTCAGCATTTAATTCATGCATCCTTCAGGATACAATCTCTTTGCTGAACGCTTTCGCGATTTTTTCACTTAGGCCGGCCTCGCAAACTTCACGGCTAAGTAAAATCATATTTTTAATTGCTTTGGTCTTGCTTATTCCATGCGCGATAATCACCGCAGAATTAATTCCAAGAATAGGCGTACCACCATAGTCTTCGTAATCGAAACGTTCGAAGTAGGCGTCTTTAATATCCCGCTGCTTAATCATTGTGTAAAATGATTCGGCTTGTTTCAATATAACGTTGCCTGTAAATCCATCGCAGACGATTACATCAGCTTGCTTATTGAAAAGGTCACGTCCTTCGACGTTGCCAATGAAATTAATTTCTTTACTTCCTTTGAGTAACTGATGTGCTTCCTTCACAAGAAGATTTCCTTTTTCCTCTTCTTCCCCTATGCTCATTAGTCCCACGCGGGGATTTTTAATGTGCAATAGGTTTTCAGCATAGATCGATCCGAGTATAGCAAATTGTTGCAGCGCTTCCGCTTTGCAGTCTGCATTTACTCCGACATCCAATATCAATCCCCAGCCACCGTCTTCCTTAGGTAATAAAGAACCGATTGCAGGTCGTAAGATTCCGGGAATAGGTTTTACGGTAAACATGGAACCAACAAGCATAGCTCCTGTATTTCCGGCGGAAGCAAAAGAGTCAATGCGACCTTCTTTCAGCCACTGGAATCCGACAACGATACTGGAATCAGTTTTTTGTTGGAAAGATTTTGTAGGATGATCAGACATGGAGATCACACCCGGGCAATGCACTATTTCCATGGCATCTTCGCTGACTCCTTCTTGCTTCAAATAAGGAAGGATGAGTTCGCGGTTACCGAAAAGCACGAGTTTGATTTCCTTAGGCAAATCCCGCCAGGCGGCAATTGCTCCTAGAGTTGTTTGTTCTGGGGCAAAATCACCCCCCATTATGTCAACACCAATCTTCATGTCAGGCTTTGATGATTTCTGTGCGTTTATTCAAAGGAACAGAATAACAAAAAGCAGCTGACAACCGGAGTTCCGATTTTGTCAACTGCTTCATGTCAATGTTTTGATCACGCTTACGCGCTGGCATTTTTTTCCATCACCACGTTACCTTTATAGTACAATTTACCTTCGTACCAGTGTGCGCGGTGATATAAATGAGGTTGACCTGTCGTCGGATCAGTAGCTACCGTTGGAGCTTCTGCTTTCCAATGCGTTCTTCTCTTATCTCTTCGTGATTTCGAATGTCGGTGTTTCGGATTTGGCATGGTATTGTTATATTATTGCTTGTCTTTAATTTATCTTATTTAATTTCTTCCCTGAAATATTAATTCAGATTAATGTTTTTCAGAATATCCCAACGAGGATCTGTCGGATGTTCTCCATCGGTATTTATTCCGTGCTTACCGAGTTCTTTCAGCACTTCCGGATCGCATGAAGGATTTCCGTTTTCATCTTCATGCACATTTCGCATCGGTATCAGGAGCATGATGTACTCGTAGATAAAACGCGAGATGTCGATCTCGTTTTCTTTTTGTGGAAGCATGATCACATCTTCTGATACTTCTTCCATCTCTTTCACGTCACCGAATTTTATGATCAGCTCGTTGAAACTTTCCATCTCCACTTCAAGATCTTCAAGACAACGATCGCAGGCGAGTGTTAATGCACCTTCCATCGTGAAATCAAGTAGTATCATGTTCTCTTGTTTTTCTAAAACTACAAGAACCTCTACATCACCCCGGTGAATTCGTGCATGTTCGAATTTCTGAAAGAACGAATCTTCAATGCGATACTCAAATTCATGCTCACCTTCACCCAGATTTCCGAAATTAATCACAAACTCTCTCTGGCCGCCCATGAAATTCCTCCTAAATTTTAAGGGCGACAAAGGTAGAAATAAAAGCCTTCGAATCAATCTTTTCTATCGATTTTCTCAATCATTTTCCTGATAATTCGTTCTAAATACGATTCCTTAAGTAGGCTCTAGACTACCTATTAAATATCTGATAGTCAAATTAATATACGTATGTCTCCTAAAAAAGACCGTATTTTGCATTCCTCTTACTACATTCGCCGTCCTGTTTATTTTGAAGAAAGTGCTCAAATATCTGTTTTTTCCATTGCAATGGCTTTGGCGTTCATTTTATTTCACAAATGCCGTCATCACCTTTTTTATATTCTTCCCGTTTTTTGCTGTTTTGTTGCTTCGAAAAGAATGGTTCCCGCTGGTTTTTAAACTGAAAAAGGTCTGGGCTCATTTTATCCTCTGGCCGGCACTCATTTTCTATAAAATTGACAGCAATTTCAAGCCCAAGGCAGGCGAGTCTTTTGTTTTCTGCCCGAATCATACTTCCTACCTGGACATTATGCTCATATATATAAGTATACCTGTATACTTCCATACCATGGGCAAGGCGGAATTGAGGAAAGTCCCGTTTTTTCGTCGTTTTTTCGATGAAATGAACATTCCGGTCAACAGGAAAAGCAAAATGGATTCACACAGAGCCTTCATGAGAGCGGCTTCTGATCTGGAAAAGGGGATCAGCATTACATTATTTCCTGAAGGAACCATACTTCACAATGGTCCGAGGATAGGCCGTTTTAAAAACGGACCCTTTCGTTTGGCAATTCAGGCGCAAGTGCCTGTCGTACCGATCACATTTTTAGATAATTGGGTGCTTTTGCCGGATGATTTCCTGAAAAGAACCGGGCATCCGGGTTTGTCCCGTGTTATTATTCACGATCCGATTCCTACGAAAGGAATGACCGAAGTCGACATGGAAAGCCTGAAAGCAAAGGTTTATCAGGTCATGAAGTCTCCACTAGCCGAAAAATACCCCGAATATTTTAACGAATAAGGTTCTACCCTTAGCAGAACTCCTCGTAAGCCGCTGTCAAATTCTCTGCGATCATCTCCGCAGAGCGTCCTTCAATATGATGACGTTCAAGGAAATGAACCAGTTTTCCGTCTTTGAAAAGGGCAATTGCCGGAGAAGATGGGGGGTATGGGAGGGTGAATTTTCTAGCCTCGGCAGTTGCTTCGAGATCCTGACCTGCGAAAACGGTAGTCAGTTTTGTAGGTTTTTTTGCATGCTGGAGTGAAAGCTTCACACCCGGACGGGCTGTTCCTGCTGCACAACCGCATACCGAATTGAGAACAAGGAGCAAAGTTCCCTTGCTTGTGGGAATAGTACTATCAACTTCTTCTACAGTTTTCAGCTCTTCGAATCCTGCTGCGGTTAATTCCTGGCGCATTGGCGCACAGATGTATTCTGGATATGGCATTTTATTGATTATTTAAGATTTCCTGACACAAAATTACGCTTAAAAATTCAGGCTCAAACTTATTGGCTGAATAAAACCTTGCTGAGGCTGCATTTTCAAGGCTTCTAACAATCACTTTGATTAAAAGTTCAGATTCTTACAAATGACAGAGCATCCTGTGAATGAGCATATCTCCGCAGGCACTGAGGATTACTTTGCGTGTAAGCATTGAAACACACAACATGAATCGCACAACACTAAAAGGATTGTTTGTTTTCCTTATTGTTTTTACCTGGACTTACAATTTGTTTGCACAGGACGTTTTAGAGAATAACGTTTACCGCGTTACTGCTTACAAGAACGGAAACAATCAGATCACAAGTACTTCGAATTACGCTGAAGTAATTCCACCGGTAAGTATCTATGTACCGAATGCCTTCACTCCTAACGGTGATGGTATCAATGATACCTTCGGGGTAAAAGGCGAAGGCATCAGAAATTTTCATCTCTATATCTTTGACAGATGGGGTGAGAAAATATTTGAAACTACAAATCCACGTCAGACATGGGATGGCCTCTATGGCGGCGAGCCGGCCGAACAAGGAACCTATGTTGTGCAGGTTTACGCCTATGGATTGGCTAAAAGTGCAAGAAATGCTTCGGTCACTCTGGTGAGATAATTCTCATAAGCATTAACAAGAAAATAGTCAACATCATGTGTTGGCTATTTTTTTTTTACGGGCGAATAAAAAGAAGTTGGTTCATTCTTTATTTATATTTTTACGCCATAATAGATTTAATATGAGCCCAACTTCCAGATACAAGATTGCCATGTTGATTGATGATAACGAACTAGACAATTTCATCAACAAGAAACTTATCGAAAGTGAAAACTTTGCAGAGAAGGTTTTGATTCATACATCCGGACAGTCGGCATTGGAAGAACTGAATAAACTTTCCGGTGATCCGGCTTCTTTACCCAATATTGTTTTTCTTGATATCATGATGCCACATATGGATGGTTTTGGATTCCTTGAAGAGTTCGACAAACTTCCTGAAGCTGCAAAAGACCAGTGTAAAATTGTTATGCTTTCCACATCGGAAAGTTTTAAGGATTTGAATAAAGCAAACCAGAATAAAAGCGTGTACAAATTCCTTAACAAGCCACTGAAAAAGGAAATTCTGGAAGCGATAAATGTTTAACAACTATTCCAAAGCCATAACTTGTATCATCAGCTCCTTAAACCGGGCCTTATAGGCTGAAAGGCTTATAAATAAAGGCTTTCAGGTGGTCTGACTATTGACTGGCCATAGGATAATAAGTATATTTGCCATTGAACACCTCTCTTTTTAATCAAATGACTGATAAAAAATTTTCAAATACGCAGGTACTCCTGATTGATGACAGCGAAATCGACGTTCTGGTAAACCGGCGCTTGATGGAACTGACATCTTTTTCAAAGCATGTTATGGTTACAGGTTCTGCAGAAGAGGCGCTTCATTACCTCAAAGAAGAGTGCCGGTCTGCCAATGATGCTCCGGATTGGATTTTCCTGGATGTGCATCTTCCGGGGAAAAGCGGTTATGATTTTATTCAGGAATTTGAAAGCCTGCCGGAATTCATTCGCGAAAAAACAAGAATCATTATTCTCTCCGTTTTTCAAAAGCCGGAACATTTGGAAAGGGCTCTTGAGTATCCCTATGTGTTTAGTCAGTTGGATAAGCCCTTGACACAATCTGCTCTCCGGAATTTATTGAGCGAAGATCTTAGTAAGGTTAACGCTTCTTCTTAAAAAATTCCTTCAATATCGCTGAGCATTCATCTTCCAGTACTCCTCCAAATAGTTTTGTTTTGGGATGTAAAATAGAATTGGAAGTCAACAGAAACCCGCGTTTCTCGTCTCTTGCTCCATAAACAATTTCACCTATTTGCGTCCAGTAACTTGCGCCTGCACACATCACGCAAGGTTCGAGTGTTACATACAAGGTGCATTCATGAAGATACTTACCGCCAATAAAATTAGCAGCTGCTGTGAAGGCCTGCATCTCGGCATGGGCAGTTACATCTTTCAGTTGTTCGGTGAGATTGTGGCCGCGTCCGATGATCCGGCCCTGACAAACAACAACTGCTCCGACAGGCACCTCATCTAAAGCCAAAGCTCGTTCTGCCTCTTTAATGGCTTCGCGCATAAAACGGAGCCGGTCCTTTTCTTTATTATTTTGTTCCATGGAAATATTCAGCGAAGGTAAGGATTCAATTTAGATGGATTAATTTATGCTGCTCAGAAAGGCCGGTTTGCATGCAGGCTACAGACATAAAATAGCCATGTCCCTGAGCTAAAATATTTTTACCTTCGCTTTTCAAAATTAAAGAGGATATGTTGAGGACGCATACTTGTGGAGAATTAAGAATGACCGATGTAAACAAAGAAGTGACTCTTTGTGGATGGATGCAACGATCACGCGATCTGGGTGGAATGACCTTCATCGACCTTCGCGATCGTTACGGTTTAACGCAATTGGTTTTCAATATGGAGACAAATAAAAGTCTCTGTGAGGCTGCAAGGAAGCTTGGAAGAGAATTTGTCATAAAGATCAAGGGAGTCGTCACTGAACGAAGCAATAAGAATGCAAAAATGCCTACGGGTGATATCGAGATAAATGTTTCCTCTCTTGAAATATTGAATGAGTCGAAAACACCGCCATTCACCATCGAAGAGAATACTGATGGTGGTGATGATCTTCGTATGAAATACCGATACCTGGATGTTCGTCGTTCACCGGTGAAAGAAGCGCTCTTGTTGCGCGCTAATATTGCCGGGCTCACACGAAATTATCTGAATGACCAGGGTTTCGTAGAAATAGAAACGCCGGTATTGATAAAGTCCACACCGGAAGGTGCACGGGATTTTGTTGTTCCTTCCAGAATGAATGCGGGAGAATTTTATGCCTTGCCGCAGTCGCCTCAAACTTTTAAACAGTTGCTGATGGTGGCGGGAATGGATAAATACTATCAGATCGTTAAATGTTTCAGAGATGAGGATCTTCGTGCAGACAGACAACCTGAGTTTACTCAAATCGATTGCGAGATGAGTTTTGTTGAGCAGGAAGATGTATTGCAGACTTTCGAAGGCCTGGTGACTCATCTTTTCCAAAAAGTAAAGGGAATCGCTGTATCAGGAATTCCACGCATGACTTATGCTGATGCAATGGAACAATACGGCAATGACAAGCCTGATATCCGTTTTGAAATGAAACTCACGAACATGAACGGGCTTGTGAAAGGTAAAAACTTTAAGGTCTTTGATGATGCAGAAACTGTTTTGGGAATTTGTGCCAAAGCTTGTGCAGAATATACCAGAAAGCAACTCGATGAATTAACCGATTGGGTAAAAAGACCTCAGCTTGGTGCCACAGGATTAATTTATGCTCGTGTGAATGCCGATGGTTCTGTTAAATCTTCCGTCGATAAATTTTATAGTCCGGAAGACCTCAAACAATGGGCTGAACTATTGAATGCATCTCCCGGCGATTTGATTTTAGTCCTTGCAGGTGCTGATACGCTTATTCGTAAAGCCATGAGCGAGCTACGTCTTGAAATGGGCGAGCGTCTTGGATTTAGAAAGAAAGATGACTTTAAAGCTTTGTGGGTGCTTGATTTTCCATTGTTGGAATGGGGCGAAGAAAATAAACGCTGGCATGCCATGCATCATCCCTTCACATCACCAAAGCCTGAAGATATTGCCATGCTGAAAACAGATCCGGGAAAAGTCAGGGCTAATGCTTATGACCTTGTCATTAACGGCGTAGAAATCGGCGGAGGCTCCATCAGGATCCATGATAAGGAACTCCAGCAACAAATGTTTGAGACCTTAGGTTTCAGTAAAGAAGATGCTCAGGCTCAATTCGGATTCCTGATGAATGCATTCGAATATGGCGCGCCTCCTCATGGCGGCGTCGCTTTCGGTTTCGACAGATTATGTTCTCTCTTTGGAGGATCGGATTCTATCCGCGACTATATCGCCTTTCCTAAAAATAATGCAGGACGTGATGTGATGATCAATACTCCATCGACCATCTCTGATGAACAGCTCAAAGAATTGTCGATTCATGTTGTTCCACCGACTTCGAAGAGTTAGAATTGGATTTTGAATTAAGAAATCAGGCGGATTTTTCCTTCATTTTCTTCAATCAAACGAAAAGGTTCGTCTTTAACGAGGAGAAAGCTGTCGAGATCGGCGTAGTCGGCTAATGAACATAAATGAATACCGCAAGAAATGCCGAGACTGGTTTCAACCATGCAACCAATCATGGTCTTCATTCCTTGTTCCTTTGCTTTTTTAAGTAAACTGATTGCATTCATATAACCCCCGGCCTTCATCAGCTTCACATTTACTCCATGAAACATGGTCTTGAGGTATCCGAAATCGGCTTCATGAAGGATTGACTCATCGGCGAATAAAGGGAAAGGGGAATATTTTTTCAAATATTTATACTCTTCATCCATTCCTGCCGGCATAGGTTGCTCCACCATTTCGATTTTGAACTTTTTTATTTTTTCGAGAAAGTAAATGAGCGCTTCGACGTCGCTGAAAGCTTCATTAGGATCAAGAAGGATTGGTTGGCCGGTAAATGAACTGAGGTATCGCAGCACTTCAAATCCTTCGTCGGTATTTATTTTCACTTTCAGATAAGAGAATCGATCCAGCTTATTCTGATTATAAAAATCACGGAGTACAGAAGGGTCCATGATAGGAATGGTATAAGCAGTCTCAATAGTTCCTGGATCTGAGAGATTCAATTGCTCCGAGACAGATATTTTATTCCTGTCTGCTTGCAGATGATGCCATGCCGATTCAATGGCAAATCGAAGTGCATTTGCCAGCTTGAGTTCATCCAAAAATTCAATGAAGGCGTCATCGGATGGAAAATGTTCTGGAACTTTTGACCTGAACAGTTCAAATTGACTAGCGAGAAGCTCCGGAGTTTCCTGATACCTAATGTTTGGAGCTGCCTCACCTTTCCCGGAATATTTCCCTTCTTTCAGATCAACGATCAGGTTTATTTTCTGATCCGTTGCGTTTCGGGATATTTTCCAGGTGTATTTTAAATTGAGAATGATATTTTCAATGGACCAATGTTGCATGAGAGCGTGTGCAGGGAAGGATCAGAATTCAGAAATATTTCATTTATCAAACAAATTTCACGATTTTCTTTACTGAATTACAAAAAGACAAAAGAAAATTCAGGGCTGAAATGCAAAAGTCCCCCGATTAATAACCGGGGGACTTTTTGCGAACCGCTTTGAAAGCGGAAAGCTTGAAGATTACTTCTTCTTCTTCTTAGCTGCTTTTTTCTTTGTAGCTTTTTTCTTAGTAGCTTTCTTTTTAGTTGCTTTCTTAGCAGCTTTTTTTGCTTTTGCCATTGTTTTTAGTTTTTGAATGTTATGACTAGTCAAACTTAATAAATAAAAAAAGGTTACACCGTTTTGTACAAATATTTTCTTAACAATGCTTTGTTGATTTCGAAAAGACAAAAATCAATCATCAATTCATAAAAAAAAATTAAAATAAAAAAAAGTACATCTTCGGAAACGTGCATGAATAAAGGCATTGCAAAGATTTGATTTTTATGTGTACATGTTTTGTTGTATGAAAAATGCAAGTGATGATGACAAGGTCGAAAATCAAAATTGTTAATAACCATGTCGACTCCAAAATGAAGGAATGTCAATTTTGTTGTTTGACTTGATGCGATTTTTGCATTTCGGGTAATATTTTTTCCTCATTTGTATATATCCGGACCAATAATTTCTATTTCGACGCCTAATAATCGTCATGACATCGCATCAAATGATCCCAATCTGAAATATGACATGGAAAAATCTGTTGGACTGAATAAATTTTCATGACCTGGAGCTATTCTTGAAACGATTCGGATAATTGTTGCTCTTACATCAGAGGAATTGATCCGGATATATACTATGAATTTAAATTTTGCGCTTCTGATTGTGCTGATCATCATGAAAAGTCGCTTGTAATGATTGTAAAGACCGTCTAAGAGGATTGAAGATATGAATGATGCTGTGGAAGCCGGATGATGTTGATATAGAAATCCCTTTATGAATAATAAAAGGGAGTATCGGGTGGTTTTGGACTATCCGATGAATTTAAAGTCCTGTTTTAGTCTTTACATAATGTTGGATCAAGTTTTTCAATTTCAGATTCTTCATTGATTTAGGCGCTCTCGCTTAATTTTTAATACTTTTGAAGCTTCTTGAGCTTCTTATTCAGTCAGGTTCAGCAATGGATTCGAATGTAATCTGACCAGACAAATCAGCAGGATGCATGAAAACACCTAATTGTTCTCATTTCTATTAAAATTTTCCGGAATATTTACCATGCAACTTGCATTCAAAGAAAAATTAAAATTTACCGAGCTCAACAATTTGCGCTCCTTGAATGTGATGGCAGCCATTGTCGTCACTTTAATGGGATTCATATTTGAATTCGCTTACCACGATGGATACATTCTTGTAACCGGACTTCTTGTATCTATAGTTCTAACTTCAAATTACTTTTTATCCTTCTATAGCATTCCATATCGTGAGCATTTCACCAATATTACATATGCTTCGATTTTCCTTCTTCACTTCTGGGCCGTATATGTTACTTTCTCACGCGATTTCGAAATTGATTTCCTTCTTCCTCTTTCCATTTCGATTTTTACTTTTTCGCTCATTTTCGACAGGTTCTATAAGAGTTTAATTTTCATATTCACTATCACCACTATTTTACTCTTCCTTATGCTCACCTTGGGTGAATGGGAGCCTGAACATACTATTGCACTCATTACATTATATACAGGGGCCCTGCTTTCAAACCGGATTCTTCAACAGAAGGAATCTTTTCATTCTGAAATTCAAAAGCAGGAAATGCGCTACCTGGATTTGGTGGAGAATATGAATGATGGACTAATCTATGTTAATGAGAAGTTCGAGTTTCAGTTTTTAAATGATCGCTTTTGTGAAATTACCGGATTCAAAAGGAGCGAACTCATCAACCATTCCATTTTTAAGCTTTCTAAGGCCGAAGGAGCCAATGATGTACTGAGGAAGTTCTTTGATGAATTGAAGACTTCTTCTTCCGTTGAAGTGGAAAGCGAGTTCATTCATAAAAACAAATCCTCTGTCTGGGTTCAGATGAAAGGAACAATATATCAAAGCACAGATAGTTCGACGGCCGGATATATGATCGTGTTTTCTGATATCACGAATCTTAAGTCAGCACAGCAATTACTAAAGCATAAAGAAGAAGGTTACCGTAGTTTCATTGAACAAAGTGCAGTAGGAATTTGGAGAGCAGAGTATAAAAAACCAATACCCATAAATCTACCACTCGATGAGCAAGTGGATCTGCTTCTTGATACCGGATTGATCGCCGAATGCAATGATTTTATGGCTATGATGTATGGCTATTCATCAACTGATTCATTGGTAGGAAAAAGAATCAGGGAGTTCTATCACGTGGAAAATAATTTTGATGAAGAGCGGACCAGAGAGTTCATGACAATATTCATTAAAAACGATTACCGAATCAGCAGCGCTGAGTCAAAAGAGCTGGATCGTGATGGTAACGTTCGCTATATGCTTAATAATAATATCGGGGTTATTGAAAATGGTTTTCTTCTGAGAACCTGGGGAGTTCAGACCGATATCACAGAGCGCAAGAGAACAGAAAGGGAATTGCTCGAAACCAATCATGAATTGGATACATTCTTTTATAAAGCCTCTCATGACCTGAAAGGCCCGCTTGCCAGTGTTATGGGAATTGTAAACCTTGCCCGCCTGGAGAATCAAAACATGGATCTGGAAGGTTATTTTTCCATGATCGAAACAAGTGTAAAACGTCTTGACCGCACTCTTCTCGATTTGATTGACCTTGCAAGAACAAGAAGAGGCAATACCAAAATCAGCGTCATCAATATGAAGGAGCTTGTGGATGAAATCCTGGGTTCACTGAAGCACGTTCCGGATTTTGGACGGATAAATTTTGAGCTCAAGATAGATCAGCATACGGAAGTGTCAGCCGACAAAGTTCTTATTCTCTCTGTTTTTCAGAACCTCATTCATAATGCAATTAATTACTGCAATCATGAAAGCCCATGGATTCGAATAAAGATTATAGAGAAGGATAAAATTGTGTACACAGAAATTTCTGATAACGGTAAAGGGATACCTGAAAATATCAAGGGAAGAGTATTCGAGATGTTTTACCGGGGCAATCAGGAATCGAGTGGATCAGGGCTCGGGTTGTTCATTGTAAAAAATGCACTGGAAAAAATGAAAGGAAAAATCCGCTTCGAAAGTGAGATGGGAAAGGGAACAACCTTCTTTGTTTCAATCCCGAATACAGTAGCAGAATCTTAAGGCTTCTTCTCTCTCTATATATACTGCCAATTTCAATTAGGTATAAATTGCTGCAGAAAGAGCAATTCATGCATTCGTAGCAAAAAATGCACAAATTACTTTGTAATAAAAATAATTAATCATGATACTTCGTATAGAACACCTTGGAATTGCCGTTAAAGATTGTGAGCAGGCAAATAAATTATTTTCTCTGCTTCTGGGAAAAGATGCTTATAAGTCAGAAAGCGTTGAATCCGAAAAAGTGAAGACTTCCTTTTTTAAAGTCGGAGAATCTAAAGTTGAACTCCTGGAAAGCACTGATCCATCCGGTCCGATCGGAAAGTTTATCGAGAAGAGGGGAGAAGGGATTCATCATGTGGCTTTTGAAGTCGACAATATTCATGAGATGATGATTCAATTAAAAGTTGATGGCTTTCAGCTTCTCTCTGATGAACCGAAAAAGGGCGCTGACAATAAGCTGGTATGTTTCCTGCATCCGAAAAGCACGAACGGTGTGTTGGTGGAGCTTTGTCAGGAGATTAGATAAAAACTGATTGTGAGCATTGCATAATGGTAATCTTTAAGCCGGGATTTTGTTCGTCACGAATGCACAAATAATCTATCCTGTAATTCTCACTCTTCTTTATAAAAAAAAATTAAACGCCCGCCAAATTGAACTCGGAAGAACTAATTTCATCTGAATTTATTTGTGCATTCAGGGCAAAAATAATACTCTGCTATTTCCTGTAGTCAAATTACAATCGGAGAAAAATAGTTTAGAGCAAGTCTTCCAGCAGATCACCAACCCATTTATCATTATTTAAGAGTATCGCCTGCAGCCCGACTTCTTTTGCCCCTTCAATATGCTGAGGCGAATCATCAATAAAGAGAGTCTCGTCCGGATTCAGTTTATTGTCATTGATGACCCGGCGAAAAATTTCAGGATCGGGTTTGCGGAGCTTCACATGATGTGAAAGGTAGATTTGTTCGAACAGATCCTCAAGTACCTGCGATCCGTATTGCTTTGCCAGCATCTCTTTATAAGAAGCCTCATGTATCTCATTGGTGTTGCTCAGGAGGAAAATCCGGTATTTGTCCTTCAGCTTTTTTAATAAATCTATGTTTTTCTTTGGGAAGCCTATTAATATAGAGTTCCAGGCATTATTTATTTGATCATCTTTCAAATCACTTTTCGCAATAACTCTGATCCTGTTTCTGAATTCAGCAGCACTGATATGGCCTGTTTCAAGCAGGTCAAATAGGTGATCCTGTTTTAGTTGCGTGTATTTAGCCTCAAAATCGTCCAGCCCTAAAGCCTTAAATCCATCAATGATATTCTGATAATTGATATCAAATAGCACCCCTCCAAGGTCAAAAATAATGCTTCGGATCTCTTTCATGTTTTCAAATTTGACTGCAAAAATATAACTTCGTCCGCCTTAAAGCACAAGAATTCCATTTTCCGGTTTTTAAGCTTTAAAAAAAATTACCGGGCCCTTAGCTCATTCGGTTAGAGCAACAGACTCATAATCTGTGGGTGGTTGGTTCGATTCCAACAGGGCCCACGTATGCAGAGCGAGTGAACAAAGCGAGAGAACAGTACTTGACTGTTCTCTCACTCTGTTACTCAAACTCAAACTCAGACTACCACTCCCAATATTTCACAGTGCACTTCACAAATTCACCGTGTACTTTCCTGGCAGACAGAGAAAAATCTCGTTATTTTATTGGTTTGGCCCTACGCATGAAATCAGCCATTTTCTGGTAATCAACAATAAAAAATTTGATATTTGAGGTGTCCGGTCTAATGTTTCTTTTCGTTTTCATTCAGACAAGGCTTAATTTTTGATGGTTAAATCATTCATCAGAATTTTTAATTTAATTTACGCTCATGAAATCTTTCATAACCTTCTTAAGTATACTATTTATCATCGGTTTAACTGCAGCTTCTTCAGCTCAGAATACACCTGACACTAAACCTTCATTGAAAAAAGTCGGTTCCATGCAAGACAACCTGATCCTTTCTCTTGGTCTTACGAATTGGGTTACTGTTCCTTCGCAGGTGGAAGTAAATATTTTGCAGTCGAGGGAGTTTTCTCTGATGATGATGGGAGAAAGGATGATTCCTTCCGGTAAGTTGGGATTTGGATTTGGTTTGGGATTCAGTTCGCAAAATGTTCATAGCGATGCTGTACTCAACACCACCATAGACGGTTCCAAATCTTACTTCACAAAATTACATGACAGTCTTGACTATAGTATAAATAAAGTGTCCCTGAATTTCATCGACGCACAACTTGAACTTCGATTACACACTGCCCCAAATCAAAAGGCAAGAAGATTTAAGTTTAGCCTTGGTTTAAAAGGTGGCGTACTTTTACAAAGTCATGAAAAATTTAAAGATGATGATGCAACTTATAAAAGGTCTGGCATCGCGAATCTGAATAAGTACCAGTATGGTTTGGTTTCACGATTGGGTTATGGAAATGTAGCTATAGGCGGATACTATTCTTTGGTTGAAATTTTTAAAGTTGGAAAAGGTCCTGAGCTGGTTCCTTATACTATTGGGATCTATTTAACACTTTGATTTTTTGTTCAGCGAAGAGAGAACACAATTCGAACGCAGAGGACGCAGATTTTTTTATGATGGTCGCAGAAATAATTTATTAAATCATATCTGATCTTAGTAAATCTGTGTAATCCGCTTTCAGTTTTTTTCTAAATGCTCAAAATCAAATACTCGCAGAAAAATCCGATAAAGAACCCCGCATAAATTTGCATGGATGTATGTGCTCCAAGACTTAATCTTGCCGAGCCCAGCAGACCTGCGATAAGAATGGTGATCAGAATCGGGAAGCGTAAGTCAACGACCATAAAATTTGAAAGTCCGAAAAAGGTTCCAACGATGCCGCCGATGCCTATCATGTGAATGCTGATTTTCCATTTAAGATTTATAATCACGGCAAATACTACTGCTGCAGCGGCACCCAGAATCATCAGGTAAAAAATTTTAGGTAGCATGAGATTGCGCATCATATAATACGCAACAACCAACAGGATAGCATTGCTGATATAGGGAATCACTCGTTCTTCTTTTTTGGCCATTTCGAAGGAGTGAATCCAGCCACGGCGAACAAGAATGTAAGAAATCAAAATAGGAAGTACTAAGGTATTGAGCAGGATGATTGAGTAGAGGGCAGATTTCTCGTAGCCTGATGTGGTAGTTTCAAAATAACTGTTATGGTTAAGCAGAAAGTAAAGGGCATAGCCAGGCATCAGTACGGGGTGAAGAACAATTGAAAGTATTTTCGCCAAATTATTGTTCATAGTTCCTTGCGTAAACGGGCAACAGGTATGTCGAGCATCTCTCTGTATTTTGCCACGGTTCTTCGGGCAATATTGTACCCTTTTTCATTGAGGATGGCTGTCAATGCATCATCCGTCATTGGTTTCCGCTTGTCTTCAGCGGCAATTGTATCGGTGAGAATTTGTTTTACTTCCTTACTGGAAACTTCTTCTCCGCTGTCGGTCTGAAGGCCTTCCGAGAAAAAACTCTTTAGTAAGAAAGTGCCGAAAGGCGTTTGGACATATTTACTGTTGGCAACACGCGACACGGTAGAAATATCCATTCCGATCTGCTCGGCGATATCCCTCAAAACCATTTTCTTCAGTTTTCGCTGATCCCCTTCCATAAAATATTCAGACTGGTAATCCATAATGGTACGCATGGTCTCGAACAAAGTATGTTGCCTTTGTTTCATGGCATCAATAAACCATTTTGCAGAATCCAGTTTCGATTTTACAAACTGAATCGCGTCTTTGTTTGCTTTGGCATTTTTTTTATCCTTGCTATAGTGGTCAAGCATTTCCTTATAGTCACGGCTGATTTTCAGTTCGGGTGCATTACGCGAGTTCAGGGTGAGTTCAAGCTTGCCATCTATATTTGTAATGATGAAATCAGGAATAATGTGCTGAATAGAACGTGCGCTTGCACTGCTTGTATTTCCCGGTCTTGGATTTAATTTAAGAATTTCTGAAATACCACTTTTAAGTTCTTCCTCTGATATATTTAAATCTTTGGAGATTTTTTCGTAGTGTTTTTTGGAAAACTCCTCAAAGCTATCTGTCAATATTTTAACAGCTATAGGAATTGAGGGGCGCTTGTCTCCTTTTCTTTTTAATTGTAAAAGCAAACATTCCTGTAAAGACCTTGCTCCGATACCGGGAGGGTCAAAGGATTGTATTCCTTCAAGAATTTTCTCCAACTCATCGAGTGTTGTACTGATGTTTTGCGAGAAAGCCAGATCATCAACAACCGCTTTGAGGTCGCGGCGTAAATACCCGTCATCATCAAGGCTTCCGATAATTTGTTCGGCAATATGAAATTGTTTGCCGTTTAAATCGAGCTGATAAATCTGCGACAGCAAAAGGTCCTGAAAATTTCCCTGTACAACAAGCGGCGTTTCTTTGCGTTCGTCATCAGCTGAACTGTTATTCGCCGAGAGTTTATAGTCAGGCGTATCGTCATCGCTCAGGTATTCGTCAATGCTGAGATCTTCTTCGCGTTCGGCAATCTCTTCATCGTCATCCTGAGAAATTTCTTCGTCTTCGCGAGTGTCATATTCTTCTGCTTCTTCATGCCCTTCTTCCAAGGCAGGGTTTTCTTGCAGTTCCTCCTTGATACGCTGTTCAAGATTGGCAACAGGAATCTGCAACAGCTTCATCAGTTGAATCTGTTGAGGCGATAGCTTTTGAAGTAATTTCTGGTGTAAGCCCTGACGAAGTGAACTCATAAAAAGCGGAAATATATTGTTCCGATGTAAAAATAAGAAGAAAAGCCGTGTATATAGGATATTATACTCTTAATTATGCCAAATCCAACCCTCGGTTTTTTGCCGGCGTAAACTGTCGAGCATGGCCAAAGCGGAAGCCCTATCGGAAAATGAACCATAGCTCACATAATTCAATAAACCTTTGCGGATGATATGGGTATTTGAAAAGCCCTTGCTTTGCAGGGTTTTCATAAAGGCATCCGCATTTTCAGGAATTTTAAAAGCTCCCGCTACAACATGAAAATGCTCATTAGAATTAATTGTGACAGGTTCTGGTGCCGTGATTTTTTTTGTTTCGTTCAAAGCAAATGCCTGATCTTCTACCTTCAGGGGTTCTATGCTTTCAGACTCCGGCTTAACAGGTTCCGTGCTTGCTACGAAAACAGTTTCTGTATTTTGAGTCTCGGGAAGAATTTCTTCTGCCTTGTTTTCAACTGGCGCAGGGACTGAATTTTCAGGAACCGTAGTGTCAATGGTAAAAGGATTCAGCGATCCGAGAAAACCACCTTCGGGTTTAAGTAAAAATAAATTGAAGGAAAACCACAGAAGTGTGCCGGCTATGGCAATCAGGCCAAGGGTTTTATAGTTGATTTTTTTTCCGCTGGGAAAACTGCGACCCGATTTTACAGAAGGGCGGGACTGCATTAGTTCCTTTCGCTGTTGTTCTATACGGTCGCCGGTGTCATCGCGCTTGACAGGAAGAAATTGAATTGAACTCAGGCCGAAGGAGTCCTTTCTAAACTGTGTTTGACGGAATGGTTCGAAAAGCAAATGCCTCTCTTTATCGTAATAGATAGTTCCGACTCTTTCAACAATTACCTTCCGGTGTTTATCGAGTTTGCCAAAGCAATCCTGAACGTACTCATCAATTTTGTTGATGGCTTCCGAATAGGAGATTCTCTCGTATTCCACCAGGTGATTGGCAAGAAGCCCGTCATTCTGGCGAAGATAAATATTGAATGCAATTTTTCTGCGCGGAGGTAAAATGCTGTGTTGCGCGGTATTTAATTTCGCCTGAACATTGGATGCAAGGAATCCACCTAGCGAGGGAACGATCACACAATCGTGTTCGTACAGTAATTCACAAATATGTTCGTCGATTGCTGACATTTTCAAAAGTCAGGCTAAATTAATTCAAAAAATCCGAGCGAAAAAAAATATTTTGATTTGCAGTAAAAAGCAGCTTTAAAGGTCAAATAGGCAGTTCTTTTTTTAAATCCGAAAACCGAAGAAGATTTTACTCGAAAAATTACAATTCCACCTCATAGCGAATTCTTTTTCACATTTAGCTTGTGCTTCAATTCTGAACCTTGAAAATCAGGAATCAGCCTCGTAAAGCATCAAGCAGGTCGTTCAATTGTTTTATCTCTGATGGTTTGAGGTGATTAAATAGTTTTGCAAAGGCAACATCTTCCTTGTCAATTTCAGCCAATAGATTTATTCCTTTTTGTGTGATGGTGACATTACAGGCGCGACGGTCCTCTTCAGAAATTTCGCGTTGAAGAAAATTCTTGCTTCTTAATTTTTCCACTATGCGTGATGCGTCACTCATCTTATCCAACATGCGTTCGCGGATAAGTTTAATATTGGCAATGTTTGGGAGCTGCCCGCGTAAAATTCTCAGGACATTGTATTGTTGAGGGGTTAGTCCGTATTTTTTAAGAAGTTTTGTCTGAAAGGCATTGATCCAGTTAAAGGTATAAATGATGTTAACGCCAAGTTTGTGCGTTTCGGTCTGAAATTTCCGTTGAACTATTTCATCTTCAAGTTTCATGAATGAGATATTAATGTTCTGTATCAAAAAGATTAATTCATTGGGACGTCAACGATCATAAAATCCGACTCTTCGAGTGCATTGATTTCGAAAGATTGAACATTCGAGATTCCAATAGCGTCACGTCTATAAAGTATCTTTCCATCGATATCAACCTGACCGTTGATGACCATGAGGTATGCACCATTTTCGGGTAGCGCCATTTTATACTTTATTGTTTTCCCTTTATCGAGATTGCCAAGAGAAATCATCGCATCCTGATGGATATAGAGTTCGTCTTCTTTATTAAATCCTGAAGCAACGATTTTTATTTTATTTTTTCTCTCTGCAGGAGGGAATGTTTTTTGATCATAGCCGGGCTTGATTCCTTTTTCTTTTGGGAATATCCAAAGTTGAAACAAAGAAGTTGCATCATCAGCAGAGGGATTGAATTCAGAATGGAATACTCCTGTGCCTGCGCTCATCACCTGCACATCCCCCGGTCGGATCACTGAACCATTGCCCATATTATCCTTGTGTTCCAGAGCTCCGCTATGAATGATGGTAATAATTTCCATGTCATTATGCGGATGCATTCCAAAGCCCTCACCGGCTGCAACAATATCGTCGTTCAACACTCTCAGCATTCCGAATTGAAGGCGGCCCGGATCGTACCATTGAGCGAAACTGAAACTATGGTGTGCATTCAGCCATCCATGATTTGCATGGCCGCGGTCTTTTGCCTGATGAATTATGGTGCTCATGGTATGAAAATTATTGATGAAAGATTAAGCGTTTAACACATTTGTACTTCTGTGTGTGCCATCACAGAATGGTTTATTCGAGGAGGCTCCACAACGGCACAATGCTACATTGCCTTCTTTCATTTCCTCTTTGCCATCCTTGTCAACAAAAAGAAATCTTCCTTTTACAAGGTAAGGCCCTTTGTTACTGACTGTAATTCTGGTGATATCGTTTTGGGTTTCCATAATTTCTTTTTCTGATGAATTTAATTCATAACTCAAAGCACCTGATGGGCACTTTTTAACTTGTGCAATTATCTCCTCCTGACTGGCTTCGTCTGGAGTTATCCATGGTCTTACAGCTGGGTTGAATACTTTTGGCAATCCGTGAAAGCATTTAGCGGAATGGATGCACAAATCAGGTTTCCAGATAACGGTTAAATCTCCTTTGACATATTTTTTTGTAGCCATGCCGGATTAATTTAGAGAGTGTTCAGTTCACGTATATGTATCGTTCCTAATAGCGTTTTGTGAACCGGGCATTTTTCTGATATAATCATAAGTCGTTTTTTTTGATCCTCATCAAGATTTCCCAGAAGCTCAATTTTTTTATAGATGATCGTGCTTTCACCACTGTCTTCAGGATTTTTTTCCATGTTAAGACTTACAATTACTTTTTGTAAATCCCATTTTTTTCTGTTTGCATACATCCTGAGCGTTATCGCAATACACATACCCAGGGCACTAAGCAGGTATTGATGGGCCGTAGGACCCTTGTCAGTTCCTCCATGATCAACAGGTTCATCTCCGATAACAGTATGCGTACCGGTGAATGACTTCGTTTCATACTCTGCTCCATCATTTGAAACAACAATGTGATTCTTGAACTTCATCGCTTAATTCAATGAGGGTTGAAGAATAGCAGCAGGGTGGCTTCTATGAAAGCATAAATGAGTAATCTCTGATTTTAGCAGAGAAAGCATCGGGAACTCAGCAAGAATTTGAATGACCCTTACTTCTGATTCTGCTTCCAGAACCATGTATACTTTTTCAAAATCAGCAGACAAAGAATAGCTTCTGAGCAATCCTTTGTTCATCAATTCATGCACTTTTTCTTTTTGAATCGAGATAGATTTGCTCAGGTCATTTTCTATGTCAGTTCGTACTGTTGCCAATACCATAAATAGTTTCATGTCTTTCTTTTTAAAAAAAAATCCGACATCCCGCTATGCGTGATGCCGGATTTCACACACACAAAATAAAATTATTTTTTGATTAAAACAGCATCAAGAGTGAAGTCGACAATATCGCCCACGACTGCTTCTCCGGTTGCAGCCGCATCTTTGTACTGCAGGCCAAATTCTTTGCGGTTAATTTTACCGGTTGCCTTGAAGCCGGCCTTTGTATTTCCCCATGGATCTACTACAATACCTCCAAAAAGAAGCGGAAATTCAACCGTCTTGGTTACATCTCGAATTGATAGCTCTCCGGTTATGGTGTATTTATTATCGCTCAGCTTTTTGATTGACCTGCTTTTAAATGTAATCGCCGGATATTTTTCTGCATTGAAAAAATCGTCAGACATTAAATGCTTGTCTCGCATGTCATTGTCGGTGCTGATGCTTGCAACACTCACGCTCACCGATGCAACAAGATCTGTCCAGTCGGCCTTTGATGATTCAAAAGTCCCATCGAATTTTTTAAACTCACCTTCTACATCTGAAATTACCAGGTATTTGGCTGAGAAGTGAATTTTCGTATGCGCTCTGTCAAGCTCCCATGTTTGTGCTTTGGCACCGGCCATAATTAATACGGCTCCAATTAATGTCAAGATTTTTTTCATGTGTTATTATTTTATAGGTGTAGTTTTAATTATGATGCAAATATATGTTTTAACAATATATGTTGCAACATATAAATTAATGTAATTATGTAATCATCTGAAATACAGCAATATAAATTTGAAATTTCTCTAAATTTGTCGGATGCCTATGGCTTTTCTCGCCTCCTGGATTGTCTTCGAAGCACTTTCTCTGGCCTTTTCGGCACCCTGTCTTGCAACCTGATGCACTCTTTTTTCATCTTTTGAAAGCTCAAGAATTCGTTCACGAAAAGGTTGGGTAAAGGCAATCATATCTTCCGCTAATTGTTTTTTCATATCTCCATAGCGGATCTTCATAGAATTATATTGTTCTTCGAAAAAGGACTTCGTGTCAGCAGCCGAGACAGCTTCCATCAGGGAGAATAGATTCTTTATCACCTCTGGTTTTTCCTGATTCATTTCGGTGGGACCGCTGTCACTGACAGCACGCATAACTTTTTTGCGGATGAGTTCAGGGCTATCGGCAAGGAATATCGCATTTCCTTCGCCTTCACTCTTACCCATTTTTCCTGATCCGTCAAGTCCCGGTATTTTTACCAGTTGCGTCCCGAAATTAAATGCATAGGGTTCAGGAAAAAGTTCTGTCTCATACATTCTGTTAAAACGATTTCCGAAAGTTCTGGCCATCTCCAAATGTTGTTCCTGATCTTTTCCTACAGGTACTTTTACTGCACGATGTATTAAAATATCAGCCGCCATCAGCGTGGGATAGGTCAAAAGTCCGGCATTAATATTATCAGGTTGTTTGCGTATTTTTTCCTTGAAGGATGTGCAACGCTCTAATTCTCCCACATAGGCATTCATATTGAGCAGAAGATATAGTTCGGCAATTTCCGGAAGGTCACTTTGTATATAGAGAGTACATTTTTCAGGATCGAGGCCACAAGCCAGATATTCTACCAGTACACTTTTAACGTTGAGGTGGAAATCAGCAGGAGAAGGGTGAGTGGTCAGTGAGTGATAATCAGCAATGAAAAAAAAGCAATTGTATTCATCCTGCATACGGATAAAGTTTTTCATGGCTCCAAAATAATTTCCCAGATGCAGGTTTCCTGTGCTTCTTATTCCACTTACGACAATTTCTTTCATGCGACGAAAATAAGCAATGGGCTCAATACTACCTATTCTCAGAAAAATGAAGCTCTATTCCTGAGCAATTTCTTTAATTTCAAGAATCGCTTTTCTGAAGATATTCCGAAAACCTCAGGAATGGCCAGCATGTACAGGCTCACTGTATGAATCGGAGTGCGAAGGATTAATATCGAGCGGTAAAATCGTACTTTAGCGCCAAATAAATCTTCCATGGATAATAAATTGAAAGAACTCGAAAAAAAGAATGAAGAGGCTCGCCTCGGAGGTGGAAAGAAACGCATTGAGTCACAACATAAAAAGGGAAAACTTACAGCTCGTGAACGTATCCATTTTTTAATGGACGAAGGTAGTTTTGAAGAAATCGGAATGTTGGTAAGCCACCGATCTTTTGAATTTGGGATGGACAAAGAAAAATATCTCGGTGATGGAGTTATTACAGGATACGGAACAATCAATGGAAGAATGACCTATGTTTTTGCTCAGGATTTTACAGTCTTTGGTGGATCACTGTCGGAAACACATGCCCAAAAAATATGCAGGATCATGGACCTTGCCATGCAAAACGGTGTCCCAGTCATTGGCCTGAATGATTCCGGCGGAGCAAGAATTCAGGAAGGGGTGGTGTCTCTTGGAGGTTATGCAGATATATTTTACAGAAATACCATGGCCTCCGGTGTGATACCTCAGATTTCTGCTATCATGGGACCATGTGCAGGAGGTGCTGTTTACTCCCCGGCGATCACTGATTTTATTATGATGGTTGAGAATACCTCATACATGTTTGTCACCGGACCCAATGTAGTGAAGACAGTTACACATGAAGATGTAAGTTCTGAAGAACTGGGTGGTGCAATGACTCACGCAACCAAATCGGGAGTAACTCATTTTACGTGTAGCAATGAAATGGAAGGCATTCAGTTTATTAAAAAACTGATGTCATATATTCCTCAGAATTGTGAGGAAGGTGCACCCTCGTATCCTTATGAGATTGTTGATGAAGGCCGGCCAAAACTAAATAACTTCATACCGGAAAATCCGAATCAACCTTATGATATGCATGAGGTGATTGCAAGTATTGTCGATGAAGATTCCTTTCTCGAGGTGCATAAAGATTTCGCTGAAAATATTATTGTTGGCTTTGCAAGACTTGCCGGTAAAAGCATCGGCCTGGTAGCTAATCAACCGGCGCACCTGGCCGGCGTACTTGATATTCACGCATCGACTAAAGCTGCAAGATTCGTTCGCTTTTGTGACAGCTTTAATATTCCATTGCTGGTGTTCGAAGACGTCCCCGGATTTTTACCCGGTACTGATCAGGAATGGAATGCCATTATCACTAATGGAGCTAAATTATTATACGCTTTTTGCGAGGCTACTGTGCCAAGGGTTACAGTGATCACGCGTAAGGCTTATGGAGGAGCATACGATGTGATGAATTCAAAGCATATAGGCGCTGACATGAACTATGCTTGGCCTAGTGCAGAAATTGCCGTAATGGGAGCAAAGGGAGCAGCGGAAATAATTTTCAAAAAAGAAATTACTGAAGCAAAAGACCCGGAAGCCAAACTGAAAGAGAAGGAAGCTGAATATATAAAGTTATTTGCCAATCCTTATAAAGCTGCCGAACATGGTTATGTCGATGAAGTGATCAGGCCGGAAGACACCCGTAAAAAACTTATTGCGGCATTTAATATGCTTCAAAATAAAGTGGCAAAGCTGCCAAGAAAAAAGCACGGAAATATTCCGCTTTAACTATTATTGCTAATTACAGTCTTCTCTTTCTTCTTCACTTCGTATTTCCTTGACCACATCACGATGAGTGGAGTAAGTACAGCTGTAGGAGCGAGCCAAATGACAAAGGCAGGTAAGGCAATGGGTAAATTATTCGAATTGACAACAAGAAATGCAGTGAAGGCTGCAATGTATCCACCGGTCATTCGTTGGAGGTGTGCAAGGAGCCAGTAATTTTTTGCTTTTGCTTTTCCACTGTAATTAATGAAGTCCCACTGAACCAGTCTCAGGCTGAATATTCCGAAAACAACAAGTACAATTCCGAAATAATGTGCCTGATAAATTTGTTTCAAGCCTAATATCAGGAACACGCTTCCGGTCATGAGCATTGCAATCGTTAGTGTCCAGTCTATGAGTGTGGGTTTTTGATTTTCTCCCAGAAGTTTTAAATAAATGTACCTGCTTCCGGTTCCGACTAAGTAAATGGTAAAGGTGCCGACGATAAAAAGAAAGAAGCCGGGGTGAATTACTGAGAGTGCCAGAGAGCAAAAGCCTGTGATCAGCATAGAATATGTAAAGATCTTCCCCACTTTCTTATGAAGTTTGTCACCTTTTCTGCGGATAAGATTAATGCTACCGGTTAACAAGCCAATTGTCCCTCCTGTTACATGAATAATAAGGAGGATTGCAAAAATAGTATCTATCATTGAGGGGAAAATTACTTTGTTGGTGTCGGGGCAATTTTTTTTGTTGAGCTGATAATAAATAATACTCCTGCAATCAGTATAGGTAGACAAATTGTCAGAATGATTCCAATGCTCATAAGCATGTTGTGATTTCGCTCATAATTCATTGAATAAATAAAAGGGCTCATTACGAGTCCCAGGATTGTGAAGAGAATGCCTCCGATTAATTCACGATTCCATGCTATAATCAAGATGATGATCAATGTAAAGCTTGGAATAAGATGCATAATGAAATCACTGAGTTGTTGCCAGAAATTTAATTCCGGAGAAAAGGCATCCAAAGCGAACATTCCAAGAAATAGGATGATTAACATGGTAAAGATTCGAGGTAACCAGGAAAAACCTTTGTTCGCTGTTGCCATTTGATTTAAGTTCTGCTTTGCAGATATAAAAGTATAATAATTTTTAAGAAGGAAGCCAAAAACAGATTCCTGATTCTATTGTTTTGAAAATGTGTAAAAAGCAAAAGCCGCCTGTTGGGGCGGCTTTTGCATAATAATGAACCGATCTTTTATTCAGTATCTTTTTCTAAAACAAGTCTGCCGGTCTCAACAGCCTCGCCTACAGAAATTCTATAGATGTAAACACCTGTTTTAAACTGGCTGGCATCCCATTTAAAATCAGTAGTGCTTCCGGCCTTAAGAATTCCATTGTAAAGTGTGGCGACTTTTACGCCTTCAAGACTAAAGATTTCTACTTTACTTGTTTGATCTTCATTGAAAGTGCTTACAGAAAGTGTGGTGTAGCGGGTGAATGGATTCGGACGAACCACAACCTTCATGGAAGGAATTTCAATTCTTGACGAGGCGCTTATTTTATTTCCATCGGCATCTGTTACTGTAACAGTATAATTTCCGGTTGACTTTATTTGCGCTGTTGCAGTAGTTTGTACGGGGAAAGTATTCCATGAGAATGAATAAGGTGCAACCCCCTCTTCCGGAATAGCAGTTATACTTCCATCGTCAACATTATTGACCATTCTGCACTGAATGTTTCTTCTTCTAACCGTTACACTACATGTACTCGAGCAGCCGTTCTGGTTTCTTACGGTTACAGAATATGTTCCCGGACAGTTCACAGTGATGCAGCGGTTACGGGAACCATTACTCCAGGTATAAGAATAACCTGAACCGGAAGGTGCACAAAGACTCGTCCACTGCCCATTGGAAATTAATGTGTTTCCGCTGATTGTGCAAGAAGGACCTCCATTAACGGTGATAGTCTTGCTGGAAGTACTCGAACATCCTGCACTGTTAGTGACAGTCACGGTATAAGTTCCGGATGT
>Ga0138256_10001115_pt1 | contig 28760 bp, 22 predicted proteins | sample KNB2016incub_MG_FD_105486 | JGI IMG/M metagenome (GOLD analysis project Ga0138256, IMG submission 105486) | Active sludge microbial communities from wastewater in Klosterneuburg, Austria - KNB2014incub_MG | ecosystem: Engineered > WWTP > Activated sludge > Unclassified | place: Austria... | reverse complement strand
TTATGCAGCAGCATCAATACAGATGGCTCAGAGTTTTCAATTACCGGCCCGGCTACGGTAAATATTAATTCTGTGAGTACTGATGCTACCTGTGGAAATGGATTCACTCATTGGGTATTGCTGAACTTATCGCAACCCATCAATACTTTTGGCACATTCATCCTGCATAATAATATGGGGGGAGATGGAAATAGCGTATTGGATACCTGCTATGCGGCCCAACTTACGACTGAAACATTTTCGTTTAATGTATTGGGTTCTCCATCTGCAAATTTCCGGGACTCAGTACATTTTGGTTGCATAAACGATACATTGGTTTTATCACACCCGGGTGGTAATGGTATTAATTTTTATCAATGGACATTTAGCGATGGAACGAGTTTTAATGGGCCATCTGTTTCACATACTTTTCCTGTTTCTACGGTTGCGGCATCTGTTCAACTGCTGATATCAAATGCTGTATGTTCTGACACTTTATCCCGTACCTATCCGCTCAACAATGCGATTAAGGCGGGTTTTAGCATCAATGCGGATACAGTTTGTCAAAATAAGGCAGTCCGGTTTACCAATACATCTTCTGGTACTGCTTTAACCTACAACTGGAATTTTGGAGACGGAAATATTTTTAATGGAGAAACAGCGCCTCCTCACCAGTATATCCATTCAGGAAATTATGCCATCACACTCACGGCAACCAATAATCATTATTGTACAATGGATAGTATCATCATGTTGCATGTTACCGATACGCCTATGGTGCGGTTTACGGGGTTGAATGCACAGTATTGTACCGGGGAAGCCATTATTTTACATACCAATATCAGTTCATTATACCTTACTGGTTATATTTGGAACAATGGCAATGGTTTGCTTAGTAACAACCAAACCCCATTTAGTTTTAATTATGCATCACAGGGAAATTATACCATTCGTTTAACTGGTACTGATCGCTTTTGCGGAGATTATGAATTTTCTTCACCCGTTCAAATTTACCAGGTACCTGTGTTTACTTTGGGTAATGATATTACATTATGCCCCGGCATGAGTGTATCCATAGGCATTGCTTCAGCAATAGGTTATACGTACCTTTGGAATACAGGTGCTACAAGTTCCATGATACCCACCGGCCTTTTAACGAATACTTATATCCTTACTGCAGATAACCATACCTGTACCGCAAGCGATGAAATATATGTGAAAGTTTTAGATAATTGCCTCATTAAAGTGCCAACAGCTTTTACGCCTAACGGCGATGGCATAAATGATGTTTTAAAAGCCATCAATGCGGACCTGGCTAAAAGCTTTACGCTAAAAGTATATAATCGTTTTGGAGAAATGATGTACATAACCAATATACCAACCCAGGGTTGGGATGGTAGATATAAAGGGCAGGAGGCAGATGCCGGAACCTATGTGTGGTTGTTAGATTATATTCACCCGGTTTCAGCAAAACATATTTTTGAAAAAGGCACTTCGGTATTGTTAAGATAATGATGGAATTAAATTTCCGTCAATTGGCTGCCATTGGCAGATACGCTAAGCTGGTGCTGCATTCCACACTTTAATGCAAAATTATTTCGTTGATGGCCTACCGGGAAATCAAAACAAACCGGGAAATGGAATTCCTTTATTTTTTCCAAAACAATATCTTCTAACGAAATTCCAAACTCATCACCTGCATCATCTTTTTTTGCTTTAAAACCACCAATGATCAATCCTTTTAACTTACATAGTTTGCCACTCCGTTTTAAATTCCAAAACATACGGTCAATACTGTAAAGGTATTCGCCGGTATCTTCTACAAATAATATTTTTCCATCAGTAATAATATCGCTATCACTGCCCGACAGGTTTTCAATGGTTTTTAAATTACCGCCCACTAAATTGCCCGATGCCATACCCGGCTTATTGTTAAGATTTGCATCAGCGGTATAACTCATTTTTTTTCCTTGCAAACATTGGTGGATACTTTCTATGGTTTCTATCTGGATGGGTTCGGCTTTTGCCCAATCATCAGGAAAGCTGTTGCACATTTTAGAATGGATACTGGCAATATTATAATTTCGGTTTAGGTGGCTATGAAGTACGGTGATATCACTAAAGCCGATGATCCATTTCGGATTTTTTCTAAATTTCTTAAAGTTTAAGCCATCCACAATTCTTACAGATCCATAACCGCCCCTTGCACATAATATGGCTTTTATTTGTGCATCGTCCATCATTTGTTGTAAATCTGACATTCGTTCTTCATCGGTTCCACCAAATGTAAAATATCGTTTACCAATGCTGTTACCGATTTTTACACCGTAACCCCATTCTTTAATTTTGCTGATGGCAGATTGAATTTCTTCTAAAGTAATATAGCCCGCCGGGCTGCAAATGCCAATTGTATCTCCCGGCTGCAGGTATGCAGGTACAGTCAAAACCCGCTCTGGCTCTGCTATTCCCTTTGAAATAAGGTTAAAAGATGCAGCAGCAGGAACTATTGAAGAAAGAAAATGTTTTCGATTCATGGAATGAATTTACTCAAATTTCGGTATTGATTATTCATTGATTATTTTTGCGCAAGTTTGCAATCTATAAGTTGTAAATAAATACTGTTTTACATGTTGAATAATGTGCTGAAGTACAAGAGTGCGACGCCCATGCGGCCGATACCTGTACCAAGGCCGGGTACATAAAAATAAAATGAACAATCCAAAAAGATACCTCATCACATCGGCCTTGCCCTATGCCAATGGCCCAAAGCATATTGGCCACCTGGCCGGTGCTTACCTGCCAGCAGATATTTATGTGCGTTATTTACGTGCACAAAAAAGAGATGTGGTATATGTATGTGGCAGCGATGAACATGGTGCAGCAATCACCATACAGGCAATGAAGGAAAACACAACGCCTAAAGAAATTGTAGATAAATACCATGCGATGCTGAAAAGCAATATGGCCGACCTGGGTATTTCATTTGATATTTATCATCGTACAACTGCGCCGATACATACCGAAACGGCACAGGAATTTTTTACTGCACTGAATGATAAAGGCGAGCTGGAACAAAAAGAAACTGAACAATATTTTGATGAAGAGGCACAAACTTTTTTGGCCGATCGCTATATTGTAGGCACATGCCCTGTATGTGGAAATGAAAATGCATACGGCGATCAATGCGAAAAATGCGGCACTTCATTAAGCCCCGAACAATTAATAAATCCACACAGTACACTTAGTGGCAAACCGCCGGTGAAAAAAAAGACCACCCATTGGTTCCTTCCTTTAAATAAGCATGAAGAATTTTTGAGAAAATGGATTTTACAGGAGCATAAACAAGACTGGAAACCCAATGTGGTAGGGCAATGCAAAGGATGGATAGAGGCAGGTTTACAACCCCGTGCTGTAACCCGGGATTTAAATTGGGGCGTACCGGTACCCATAAGAGGGGCTGAGGGCAAAGTATTATATGTATGGTTTGATGCACCCATAGGTTATATCAGCGCCACCCGGCAATGGGCATTAGATCATAAAAAAGACTGGAAACCTTATTGGTATGATAATGATACCAAACTGGTACATTTTATTGGGAAAGATAATATTGTTTTTCATTGCATCATTTTTCCGGTAATGTTGCAACTGCATGGAAATATTTTACCAGACAATGTGCCTTCTAATGAATTTATGAACCTGGAAGGAGATAAGATGAGTACCAGCCGGGGATGGAGTATTGAGATGAATGAGTATATAGAAGATTTTGTGAAACCCGAAAATGGCGGTGGCCAAATGGTAGATGCCCTACGGTATTATTTAACGAGTATTGCCCCCGAAAATAAAGACAGCGAATTTATCTGGAAGGGTTTCCAGGATGCAGTGAATAGTGAACTGGTAGCCATCTTTGGAAATTTTATAAACCGCAGTTTTGTTTTGATGCATAAATTATGCAAAGGTAAAGTGCCTGCATTTTATAATGAGATCATTGATGATAAGGACAAAGAAATGGTAAAACGTATTGCTGATGCAAAGCTAAAAATAGAAGATTGCATAGAGCATTATCGTTTTAGAGAAGCATTGTTTGAGGTAATAGACCTGGCAAGGGCCGGCAATAAATACATGCAGGAAAAAGAACCCTGGATAGTAGCCCGGCAAGCAACAAAAGAAGGGATTCCCACGCCTGAAGCGCAAGCCCAAATAGATAATTGTATGCATATTTGCCTGCAATTATGCGCCAACCTGGCAATTTTCATAAATCCATTTTTACCCAATACAGCAAAAAAAATGTGCTATATGATGAAGGTGGTAGAAAAAATGCTGGACTGGGAAAATGCAGGTACCATGAAGCTCCTGAGTATTGGGTATAGTTTAAGAGAACCCCAGTTGTTATTTCGCAAAATTGAAGACACTGAAGTAAGTGCACAAATTGAAAAACTAAAACAAAAAACGACTCAAATTAAATCCATGACAGAAAATATTGAATCACTTGAAAAATCGCCACTAAAACCTGAAATCATTTTTGATGATTTTGCAAAAATAGATTTGAAAGTGGGAACCATTACTGCCGCAGAAAAAGTGGAGAAAGCAGATAAGTTATTAAAGCTGGAAGTAGATATGGGTTTCGAAAAACGCACTATCGTTAGTGGTATTGCTATGCACTTTGCACCGGCTGATATTATTGGCAAGCAGGTTACCGTTGTGGCAAATTTAGCGCCTCGTAAAATGAGGGGCATCGAAAGTAATGGTATGATTTTGATGGCAGAGGATGCCAACGGAAAACTGATATTTATAAATCCTGATGAAGCTGCCAGCAATGGAAGTGTTGTGAGCTAAGGTTTTCGGTAAAGCAGCGAGGCGCTTTGTAAAAATGCTTTTATGTGTAACGTAAGAGTATCTGCTACGGGGGTGCCGAGTAAACTTTTTTGTGGTAAATTTCTTGCATAACAACTTACGGCTTTTCTTTCATCTACACTAAATACAAGTACTTCGTTTTTATTTGTAGCCTGGTATAAATTATTATTCAGTTTGCTAAATACAACCCGGTTTTCATCTAATGCCGTATCGGTAAGGGCAGTGCCGAAGCTGGTAAATTGCTCATGGGTACCGGTATAATGCAACACAGTATTCATAATATCAAGCTGGCTAACGATAGTATTTATTTTTTTTGCCTGCGGCTGTTGTGGATCAAAAATTAAAATGGGAATATGCAGGCTGGACAGGCTATTGTCTCCATCAAGCGCAGGAGCAGGAGCACCCCAATGATCAGAACAAAAAATAAATACTGAAGTCTTATACCAATCCTGTTTTTGGGCTTCATTAAAAAATTGATGAAGGCAATAGTCGTAATAGGTCATTGCCTTCATAGCATCGGATATATTGGGTGTTTTAATTTTATTTTTAAATGCAATGGGTATATCAAAAGGAAAATGTGTGCTGATGTTATATAGAATGGATAAGAAGGGTTGCCTCCGGGCAGCTAGTTTGCGTTGCATGAACGAAAACATATCTTCATCCTGCAAGCCCATCGTATGTTTTTTTAATCGCTTATAACCGGGTACATCCTGCATACAATAATAATGCGGTATGCCAATCCAGTTACAACATTTTGCAAAACCAAAATCATCGTAATTATCGCCAATAAAAAATAAACTTTGATAACCTTTATGGGTTAAAGTAGTTCCCAGCTCTGTTTTTTTAATATGGGTAAATGCAGAATGGTAAAGGGGAATATCGGTAAGGGTTGGTATGCCAGTAAGGATGCTGGTAATACCCTGGTTAGAATGATATCCAAAACTATATGCCTGCGTGAACAGGGTAGATATTTTTACCAATGAATCAAAAAAAGGAAGACTGGGTTTAAAGATACTGCCACTATCAAAGTAATCGTACGGCACACTTTCCATGATAAACAAAATAACATTTTTCTTTTCTAATGAGGTGGTTTGGTTTTTTTTAATAGTAGAAGAGAGACTGTCTTGTAAAGAAAATGGAAGATAATTTATTGGAGGGAGCGCTACTTCTTTATTTCTGAATACAGAGTAAACAAAACAGTGAAATGAGTTTTGGGTAAGCGGTAATTGGTTTGATGAAATACTGGTGAGCGGACGGTTGGGCAACATATTGTTAGAATGCCCCATAAAAAGGCTTACTGCCAGAATGCTGCAAATAAGAAAAGCGGTAAAAAACAAGGTGCCGGATTTCTTTTTTTGAATGATTTGCAGCAGCGACCGCCAGCACCAATGAGCCATGATAGTGAACGCCAGCAGTATAATTACAATAAGTGACCACACTTTAAACGAACTATTTTTTAAAGGGTTTCGCAATACATAAAACAAATCTGCATCTGCACGTTGGCGATGAAAAGGGAAATAGAAAATATCTGTCATATTTAGCAAAAGCATAAACGACAGCATAAAACTGGTAATTACAGCGAGCGTTTTGAATAAAACAGAAAAACGGTTGGATAAAAATAAAACAATAAGAAAGGGGAGCAATAAAACAGATATTGTAATGGCATCGTAATAAAGTGACCAACCCATTACCGGTAAAAGAGCCGATAAGGAAGTGATGCCAAAAGAACTATGATCGGTAGAATTATAAAAATAGAAGATACATTTTACTAAGCACAGTAAAATAAGTAGCTTTAATAAAAATGATAAAGCTGGTTTTTCATTTCGAATCATTTTTTTAAGCCCAATCAAAATTTATCCTTTAATGAAAAAAGAGGGTTTATTAACAAACAAATATACACTGTCTGCACTCATTTTATTGGCTATTGTTGTAGGCGATGTAATTATTCATAGAGGTCTCAGCCGGGTAATGCTGCCGGCAAGCTTTACCAATCAACGAAATCCTGTTACGGATTATATGCGTTGCCAGCAAACAGTTGATTATGGAACGCATTGGGCAAAGGCGATCAATAACCCTGCAATCGTAAATAATTTAGATTCATCCATTAATGGAATTGAGATGGACGTTTACTTTGATACGAATCAAAAAATATTTTTTGCGTATCATGATAGCAGCCATTTATCAAACACCAGGGTGGAGGATATACTTAAATTGTTTCAACAAAAAAACAGGCACTATAACTTTTGGTTCGATTTTAAAAACCTGGACTCATTAAATGTAGCGCCGGCTTTACAAGCTTTGATCTTGCTTAAAGATAAATATCACCTGGAGCAAAGAATGATCATTGAATCAGCACAAATAAACTGCCTGCAACATTTTTGTGATGCTGGTTTTTTTACCAGCTATTATGTTCCGTTTTTTAATCCTTATACCGAAGATGAACCAGCGATTATTGATTATATTGATTCTATAACCCATCAAATAAAAAAGTACAAGGTATCAGCTCTATCGGGTTATTATTTTCAAATGCCGCTTTTTGAGAAATTTTTTCCCGGTATGCCATTACTCACCTGGGCAAACAATAGTAATTACAGCATCATTGGCCTCGCCTTCAAATACCAGATGAAAAAAGATACACAAATTAAAATTGTTTTATATCCTCCTGTAAATTAGGTTCTTAACTTACTTTTTGGGTCATTTCCGGTTTTTCAAAGAGTTTGGTAAAGCTTTTGCATAGATATACCTGAACCAATAAAATAAAAAGATGATAAAAAGATTAATAGGGAGCTTCATTGTTTTAATAATGGCAACTAACCTAATGGCCCAGCAAATAGATTATTCTTACATTCCATATAGAGATGGCGATAAATGGGGATTCTCAAGCCCGGATAAAGAAATCATGATAAAGCCCGCTTATGCCGATGTACATTGGTTTTCTTATGGATTGGCAGCCGTAAAAATTGGCAATAAATGGGGGTATATCAATACATCAGGTAAAATGGTAATACCTGCCCGCTACACCGTTGCCAAAAATTTCACCAAAGGTTATATGCCCAAGGCCAACAACCCAAGGGGCGATACGCTCATTTTTGCCGGTGTTTCTGTAAGGGCCGATAAATATGAAATCTGCATCAACGCTAAAGGCGTTACCATGCCACAATGCCCGGCTATTTCTGATAATGCAGGCCCCAATGGTGATCAGCCAATGAGGACCATAAAAATAAAAAAGACATATTCCTTAGATAACAGCAGTGGCCTGTTTGATAAAATTGTGGATGATTACACAATAGCAGATAGTAACGAAACCTATTATATAGCAGCAAAAGGGGGGAAGTATGGCGTATATAATTCAAAATTTGCTACCATCGTTCCATTTGAATATGATGATATTTCAATAGATGATAGTACGGGTGAAACATATTTGAGGGTTACAAAAAATGATTTAATTGGCGTACTCAGTAAAAACGGGAAAGTATTAATACAACCCGAAAATACAACCTTGCATATTGTACGAACCAGTGATGGTAAAGATTATGTAGTTACACAACGTGGATTAAAACATTATGTAAAAGATATTAATAACCAGGATATCATTTCAGATGGTTTTTTAAATATTGTGTATGATGGGCATGGGTTTATTTATACTAATGATCAAAATATGGAAGGGTATTATTTCTTAAATAATGGCAACCGTATTTTACCCCGTTATAAAAGCATTGAATACCTGCCCAATGATAAATTTTTAAAAGTTATTACGGCATCCGGTAAACCCGGTTATGTAAGTTTTGATGGCACAGAATATTTTAAAGATTAGCTTTCGTCGCTCCTTAAAGCCCGGTTTTACCGGGCTTTTTTAAAAGTTACAACTATGCTGATTTTTCATGTATTGAAAATAAATCATTTTTTTTGTTGATAATTTCTGCCAGCGCCTGGTCTCCCGACCAGTGCTTTTCTACCCTCTATAATCTGTAACAATATCAAATTTTTCAGTTTGCAGTATAAAAACAGTACCATTGGGATGGGTATATGAATGCCATGCTTCTAATTTAAGCATTTCGTTTTTCGCTGGCAAATTAAAACAACTCAACATGCTGCTGGTCGGGAGACCAGGCAGCGGCGATACGTTTTTTATTAAGCACCTTCACTGGCGAAAAAAATATATTGTTCTAAACCATTACCATCACTAAACTCATTGCTATTTAATTCCTTTCGTCCAAACTTGTATTTATTGGTAAGTGACCCCGCAGCCTTCGAACTTATCCCCGCCATTGTCAACCCACCCGGATAATAATGCGTTTCTTCCAAAATAGAACCACGGGTATGCACCACTTGCATATTGTCATAGAACACATTTACCAGACTTTCATTGCTGCAATAAATATCCACATAACCCCTTTTATTTGCAATTAAATTTTGTAGCTCGCAGTAATGGTCTTTTACTACACTAATGCATCCTACCATGCTAATGCTAAACCCTCCTTCGTAAGTTTTAAACTGTTTCCCGAAAAAAGGGATAGCTTCCCGGGACAGGCATCAGATATCACATTTATAAATGCACGTAGCGTGGACATAAATGCAAATGTTTAATGCTTTACCCATATTAAAACCCGGCATTGTTTCTTATCATTTCCAAATTTTAAAATTCAGTTTAAATTTTTTCTTTTCAATAAGTGAAAACCAATCAATAAAAAGCAACGCACAAATAAGTAATAATCCGAGAATCAAACTTCCAATTGATTTCCATGATAAAGTTGCGCTTGCTATATCCTCAAGATTTTCGAACGTAAATATGCCTAGATGAACAGCTATAGAATCACTTATAAATTTACCAATAAAAAAAGCTGGAATAATTTGAATTGGTTTTATTAGAGCCATTCCACCAGCTAAAAATAGCGGCGTAGTAGGTAATGGTAATAAAGAATAAGTAAGTATAATCAATTGGCTTCTCCACCCTTTCTCTTTCATTTTATTTCCAAGAAATTGAACTTCTTTATTTTTTTTAGGTTTAAATATTTTATCTGCCAACCAGGGAATATAGAGCGTTAACGTATATCTTCCCAGGATTGATCCTGCCACCCCAATGATTACTATTAGCCAGGGATTCAAGCCATATATTACCTGTAAAGTTACCATAATTGTAAAAGCGGGAGGAAAAGGGAAAGGAACGACATCAAATAAAAATGCTCCAAAAAAAACTAATAAATATGGCCACCACATATTTTAATGGATATTAATTCACAACTTATTTATTTCGATGCTAAGGTGCGACAATAAAACTGCTTATCCCAAATTTGATAGTTTTGCTGGGTTATCATACTAATAATTCCAGTTTTACACAAGGAAACAATCACTTTCAATTTATTTTCATTTCTGATTAATTCATACCTTCGTTGTCAAATAGTTGTTTAACTAACTAATTTCAATATGGCAAACAGGATTATAAAAAAAGTTGCAGTTTTAGGTAGTGGCGTAATGGGTAGCAGAATTGCCTGTCATTTTGCAGGTATTGGGCTTCAAGTGTTATTATTAGATATTCAGCCCAAAGATTTGCCTGCTGAAGCAACACATGCACAAAAAAATAAATTGGTAAATGATGCTTTGCAGGCAGCATTAAAATCGAACCCTTCGCCTGTTTATACCAATGATGTAGTAAAGAGAATTACTACCGGCAATTTTACTGATAATATGAAAGATATTGCATCAGCAGACTGGATTATTGAAGTGGTAGTAGAAAGGCTCGATATCAAGAAATCTGTTTTTGACGAAGTAGAAAAATATCGCAAACCCGGAACATTGATCACATCAAATACTTCAGGAATACCTATACACATGATGGCAGAGGGGCGAAGCGAAGATTTTAAAAAACATTTTTGTGGTACTCATTTTTTTAATCCACCACGCTACCTGCGTTTATTAGAAATTATCCCCACACCGGATACTGACCGGGAAGTAACTGATTTCTTATTGCATTATGGCGACCTTTTTTTGGGTAAACAAACCGTGCTGGCAAAAGATACCCCCGCATTTATAGCAAACCGCATTGGTGTATTTAGTATGATGGCTATTATGCAAATCATGACCGATATCGGGTTGAGCATTGACGAAGTAGATGCATTAACCGGGCCGATCATTGGCAGGCCTAAATCAGCCACCTTTCGCACCGCCGATGTGGTGGGCTTAGATACGCTCATAAAAGTTGCCAGGGGCGTGGCCGATAATTGCCTGGAAGATGAAGCCAGGGCTTATTTTGAAATACAGGGTTGGCTGGGTGATATGGAAACCCGGAAATGGCTGGGAGATAAAACCGGCCAGGGATTTTTTAAAAAAATAAAAGATGCTTCCGGAAAATCCGAGATACAGGTGCTCAATTTACAAACAATGGAATACGAGGCCCGTAAAAAGCCAAAATTTGCAACCGTAGAGACTGCAAAACCCATTGAAGACCTCTCACAAAGAATAAAAGCATTGGCTGCAGGAACCGATAAAGCGGGTGAATTTTATCGTCTTTTTCATTATGCTTTGTTTTCTTATATCAGCCTGAGGATTCCCGAAATAAGTGATGAAATATACCGGGTAGATGATGCGATGAAGGCTGGCTTTGGTTGGGAAATTGGCGCTTTTGAAAGTTGGGATGCATTGGGATTGGTAAAAACTACAGAAGCCATGAAACAGAAAGGCTATCTTGTAGCACCCTGGTTAAATGAAATGCTGGCGAAAGGCTTTACAAATTTTTATAAAGTAGAAAATGGAAAGCGTTTGTGTTATGATCCTGCCACCGAAACCTATAAAACCATTCCGGGCGCTGATGCATTTATAGTGATGAAGAATTTTTCGGATCAAACCGTTTGGAAAAACAGTGCTTGCCGCACCTATCATTTGGGGGATGAAGTATTGGGCCTGGAATGGTACACAAAAATGGGAAGTATTGGAGGCGAAGTACTGGAAGGAATTCAACGATCTATAAGTTTAGCTGAAGAAAAATATAAAGGGCTGGTGATTGCCAACGAAGGCGCCAACTTTAGCGCCGGCGCCAATGTGGGCATGATTTTTATGCTGGCGTTAGAACAGGATTATGATGAAATTGATATGGCCATCCGCATGTTTCAAAATACTATGATGCGGGTACGCTATTCCGCAATACCCGTAGTGGTTGCACCGCATGGGCTTGCATTGGGCGGGGGGTGTGAATTAAGTATGCATGCCGATAAGGTAATTGCTGCAGCAGAAACCTATACCGGATTGGTAGAAGTAGGAATAGGCGTGATACCCGGTGGTGGGGGCACAAAAGAATTTGTATTAAGGGCATCTGATGAAGTGCAGCCCGGCGAACCCGAAACCATAAGTTTACAAAACCGCTTTCTTACAATTGCCACGGCTAAAGTAGCTACCTCTGCTTTTGATGCTTTTGAAATGGGAATTTACCGCAAGGGTACCGATGAGGTAAGCATCAACCTGAACCGCCGCATTGCCGAAGCTAAACAAGCAGTGATAAATTTATATGAAGATGGCTATGTGATGCCGGTACAGCGTAAGGATATAAGAGTACTTGGCAGAACCGCATTGGGTGCCATGCATGCAGGTATCAACGGAATGTGGAGGGCGAATTATGCCACAGACCATGATGTGCTGGTAGCCAAAAAATTAGCTTATGTAATGTGTGGCGGCGACCTTACAGAACAATCCCTGGTAAGTGAGCAATACCTTTTAGATTTAGAAAGAGAAGCATTCTTAAGCCTTACCGGCGAAAAGAAAAGCCTTGAAAGGATACAGGCTGTTTTAAAAACAGGTAAGCCGTTAAGAAATTAAAACTACAGTTTTTATTTTATTCTTTATAACGCCTTACAGTAGGGGGATTTTAGTTGCTTCTATTGATTGCCACACATCCTTTGCGCATCCTTCATTATATTTGTTCTAATTAATCGTTTAATTATGAACAAAATATTTTTATTGGCCATTGCCTGTATTTTTTCTGCTTTTTGCATAGGCCAGCAAAAAGAATTGAGTATGCAGGATGCCATGTTGAATGCCCGTACCAAATTGGCGCCTGAAAATTTAAAGCAGCTTCATTTTATTGCCGGCACAGATGATTATATGTACCTGGCAAAAGAAGGCGAACAGGATATTTGGCGAAAAGGGAATTTTAAAACAAAACAGGAACAACCTTACTTGTCCCTGGGAAACTTGAATTCACGCTTGCGTTCAGCAAGCCTCGATACGTTTACGGCGATGCCTACCATTAAATTTACAAAAGAGGGCTTGCAGCTTACCGTAAAAGGGAATAAATACAACTTAAATAACAACAATACCTCAGTACTTACTGATGATAAATCTATTTCAGGATTTCCTGCTTATGAAAGGAGCAATGCCGGGTACAGCGCTTATTTGAAAGATCATAATTTATTTGTGAGCAAAAACGGATCGGCCAAACAGGTGACGACTGATGGGTCGGCAGATATTGTATATGCCTCTTCTGTACACCGGGATGAATTTGGTATCAACAAGGGTACATTTTGGAGCCATCAGGGCAATGTACTGGCATTTTACCGGATGGATCAAAGCATGGTAACAGATTACCCGATCATAAATTGGGTTCCCATACCGGCACAAAATGAAAATATAAAATATCCCATGGCCGGCGATAAAAGCCACCATGTTACCGTTGGCGTTTACAATTACGATAATAACAAAACCATTTATCTTAAAACCGGCGAACCTGCCGAACAATACCTCACCAATATTGCCTGGAGCCCGGATGATAAATTTATTTTTATTGCCGTTCTGAACCGGGATCAAAACCACATGTGGTTGAAACAATTTGATGCCAGCACAGGTGACTTTGTGAAAATTATTTTTGAAGAAACCGATGAAAAATATACAGAGCCATTGCATCCCATGTTATTCTTACCCAACAATCCCAATCATTTTTTATGGCAAAGCCGCCGGGATGGCTGGAACCATTTATATGAGTACAATGTAGATGGTACATTTATACGCCAGCTCACAAGCGGGCCCTGGGAAGTAATAGATGTAAAACAATTTGATGCAAAAGCGAAATACTTATATTTTATTTCTACAGAAGTTTCACCTATCAATATGAACTTATACCGGGTTAATATGAAAACCGGGGTTCGTCAACGTATTACGGGTAATGATGGCATGAATACCGTAATGATAAGTGATGATGGAAATTATGTGTTATCATCATCTTCTACCATATACAATCCAAGAACGATACAACTAATAGAAACCAAATCCGGTAAATCAAAATTGTTATTGCAATCCGCCAACCCATTGCAGGATTATACACTGGGAAAGATTAATTTATTTACCATATCATCAAAAAGCGGCGAAGACCTGGTGTGCCGTATGTTTACGCCAGTGGGTTTTGATAGTACCAAACAATATCCTTTAATTGTATATTGGTATGGTGGCCCGCATGCACAAATTATTAATAACAGTTGGAATGGCGGCGCCGGCGATTATTGGTTTCAATATATGGCAGAGCGGGGATATGTGGTTTTTTCTTTAGATACCCGTGGAAGTGCAAACAGGGGCAAGGCTTTTGAGCAAACTATTTTTAGGCGGGCAGGCCAAATGCAAATGCAGGACCTTGAAACAGCTTTGCAATATTTGGATACAAAACCATACATCAGCAAAAAAAACAGGGGATTATTTGGATGGAGTTACGGTGGGTTTATGACAACCGATTTTGTATTGAACCATCCCGGGGCTTTTAAAGCTGCCGTGGCAGGCGGGCCTGTTATGAACTGGCGTATGTACGAAGTGATGTATGGTGAAAGATATATGGATACGCCCCAGCAAAACCCAGAAGGCTACGATGCTACAAACCTGGTAAAACAAGCCGGTAAATTAAAAGATAAATTATTATTGATACATGGTTTACAAGACCCTGTGGTGGTGCAACAACATTCGGTTGATTTTGTAAGAGCCTGCGTGGATGCCGGTGTACAGGTAGATTATATGATTTACCCCGGCCACGAACACAATGTATTGGGCAAAGACAGGGCACATTTATATCAAAAAGTTACTGATTATTTTGAATTGTATCTAAAATAAACGAGATGGGTATTGCTGAACTTAATAATGAAGAAGGTACCTTAACTGTTTCAGCCCGCTTATTTTTTTATGGAGATGCGGTATGGCCATCTTTATGTAATACAATTGCAGATGATATTGAGCGGTATTGGAACGAAACAAAAGCAACTGTGAGCATAAAAGGCCGTACTTATAGAGTGCACTTTAATATGGAAGGCATTTATAAACCTGCGCTTACCCCCGAAGAAATATTTGAAAATACCGATCCACGGAATAACTATTTCAGGATAGAGGAATATTCTGCAACAGATATTTCATTTGTAGATGGTATAGGTTGTAATACAGGCTATTTTAAATTAGAAAACCTGTTGCATAATTCCACTACAGCAGCTCATGAATTTGGTCATACCATTGGGCTGGATCATCCCGCTGATTTAGATATCCGGGGTACAGGTACACCGGGTATCATGTATCCCAGGGGCACGTTGGTAGATCCTTCATTTCAATATAACCCGGAAGTGGCTGCAGGTACGGTAGGGGGCACTTTAAATCCTTTTCTTCGCAAAGTATTGCAAACAGATTTTGATGATTTAAAATTAAACAAACTCAGGTTCGATGAACAAGGCAGGGCCGTACTGGGAGATTTTTCTTCTCTTTGGCACCCAAAACACAACCACCTGTAATTGTATTTTACTTTTTATCCTTTATTAAGCATTATTTTATTTTTCATACATTATCTTGTTGCTCAAATTTAGTCTATGTCAGTAGTATCGCTCCGGCAACTCTCTAAAAATTATGGTAAAATACAAGCATTAAAATCGGTGAGTTTTGATGTACCACAGGGAAGTGTGTATGGCATCCTGGGGCCAAATGGAAGTGGCAAAACAACCCTCCTGAGTGTTGTTATGAGTATTTTAAAACCTAATTCCGGAAGCTATACACTTTTTAATGAAGAGCCCACCGATGCACATCGCAGGCGAATGGGCACCTTGCTTGAAACGCCCAACTTTTATCATTATTTATCAGCGGTTCAAAATTTAAAAATTTCAGCAGCTATTAAAGATCAGCCGGGGGCAGATGTTGAGAAAGTTTTAGAAACGGTGAATCTTTTGCAACGTAAAAATTCATCGTTCAGCACCTACTCATTGGGTATGAAACAAAGGTTGGCCATTGCAGCCGCATTACTGGGCAACCCCGATGTTTTAATTTTTGATGAACCCACCAATGGCCTGGACCCGGTAGGCATTGCCGAAATCAGGAGCCTGATAAAAGATCTTGCCCGGCAGGGTAAAACAATCATCATGGCAAGTCATTTATTAGATGAAGTTGAAAAAGTTTGTACGCATGTAGCCATTTTAAAACAAGGAAACCTGATTGCCTCCGGATCGGTAAACGATATTTTTGTTACACAAGATTGGGTACAGGTAGCATCGGCAGATATGCCGGGATTAAGAGAAATAGCGCATGGTATGGCAGGCTTACAGGATATAGCAGAAAATGATGGGCTTTTAGAACTTGGTTTTGCGGCAGGTACATCCAAACTGGCTGATATTAACAGTTATTTTTTTGAAAATGGAATTGTACTTTCTCACTTACAGCCCAAAAAGAAAAGCCTGGAAAACAAATTTTTTGAACTGACTAACGGAAAATAAATGAAAAAACTCCTTGCCATAGAATGGCTCAAAATAAAAAATTATAATGCTTTTATAGTCATTAGTCTTTTATTTATCCTCGGCATTTTCCTTGCTAATTACATTGTATATAGTGTAAATAAAAACATTGTAAGCGATCTGGGGCAGGCAGGTAAAATGATTGCATTTAAGCCTTATGACTTTGTAAATACCTGGCAAACCACCAGCTATGTTACCGGCAATATCCTTATCATTCCGGCATTGCTGCTCATTATTCTTATCACCAATGAATTTAGTTTTAGAACAAGCCGGCAAAATATAATTGATGGCTGGAGCCGCAATCAATTTATAAATGTAAAACTCATCCAGGCATTTCTGGTTGCATTGGCTTCTACCATACTGGTTATTTTCACAGCCTTTTTATTTGGTTTGTTTTCTGGTACTGAAACATCTTTTAATCATTTTTCAAGTGTTGGATTTTTCTTTTTAAAAGCATTTACTTATAATTCGTTGGCGGTATTTATTGCTGTATGGATCAGGAAAACGGGATTTTCAATTGGTCTTTATTTTATTTATATGGGTGCAGAAAATATCATTTCTCAGTTGTTGGATATACTTAGTATAAGATTAAAAAAGGATGGCGTGGGCGATTTTGGTAACCTGGGGGACCTCCTGCCCATGAATGCCTCTGACGGTTTACTTGCTTTTCCGGACAACCCTGTAAAATCAATGACAAAAATGATTTTACCTGCAGAAAATACAAATCTTGTATTTGTTGTTGCACTTGTTTACCTCGCCTTATTTATTTGGGGTAGCAGGATGCTATTTATAAAAAGGAACTTGTAAAATATAAAATATTCCACATTCTTATAAATTATCATTTTCATTGCAGCCATTTCAAATACTGCTTGTCTTATATATAACTTACACTTGTAAAAGTTGTAAATTTATATAAATGTATATTTGATAATTATGAAAGTGACCTTTCTGTTTTTTATGCTGATTGCAAATTTTGCATCCACAAGCCAGGAAATTATTTACTCTACTCCCCACCGGGAAGATAACGTGGATATTAATTTTGAAATTATTGGTAAAGTATCAGGAAATTTCCTCGTCTTTAAAAATGCAGGAAACCGGAATACCCTGCAGGTATTTAATCAAAATATGGTAGAGCTTAAAAACGACCGTATATCATTTTTAAATGACCGTACCCTGAATGTTGACTTTATTGCTTATCCCGATTTTTTTTACATGATTTATCAAACACAAAAAGGTACCACGCTTTCCTGTTATTATGCCCGCTTTAATGGAGCGGGGGAGAGGGTGGACGAACCTGTTTTATTAGATACTACCAAAGTTGGTGTATTTTCCGAAAATAAAATTTACAGCATTGCTTTTTCTGAAGATAAAAATTACATATTGATATCAAAAAGCCGGGCCGATAACAATGAAGTGTTTTATGTAACCAAGCGATTTTCCAGGTCAATGGAATTAATAGATAGTGCCAAACAGATTTTTAGGTACAATCGCAGGCATGATACCTATACTGACCTGCAAATTGATAATAAGGGTACAATCATATTTGCAAAAGAAAAAATAAAAGGCGCCAGGGAAATGATCAATGAAGCTTCGTTAATTACCCTGCCATTGGGTGCCTCAAACATTATTTTCACCCCGTTAAATTTAAATGAGAAATATATTGATGAACTTAAAATTAAAATTGATAACCTGAACCAAAATTATATTTTGAATTCACTTTATTATACCCGTATTTCTGGGAATGTAGAAGGGTTATATACTGCAAGGCTGAATGATGGGTTGAATGAAACAAAAGCAAGCTTCATCCCATTTCCTGATTCTGTACGAGCCAAGTTTAGCGATGCCCGTTATCGTTCTGCATTTGATGACATGTTCCTGCGGAATATGTTTTTAAAAAAAGATGGCAGTTTCCTGGTGATCGGTGAAGATTTCTCCAGCCAAACAAGCGGCTCCAGGTGGGACCGTTGGGATTATATGTATGGTTCACCATATCCTTACGATTATTATTGGTACCGCCCGGGTTATTACAATTATTATAGCCCTTACCGCAATTATAGCCGCTATACCAATACACATTATATGTATGATAATATTTTAATCATGGATATTGACAGTAGCCTGCTTCCCCGCTGGACGAAACTCATTTTTAAAAACCAGTCAGATGATAATAATGACAGCTATCTTTCTTACAGCACCATTAATACGGGTTCAGAGATTTTATTTTTATTTATTGAGAAAGGAAAAAATACGCAAGTGGTAAATTGCCAGGGTTTGTCTCCCGATGGTAGTATTAACCGCTATGCTACGCTTAAGAGCCGTGAAAAAGGATTCCAGTTTATGCCCAGGTTGGCCAGGCAAACAGGTTTAAAGGAAATAATTATGCCGGTGGTGTACAGGAGTATGATTTCTTTTGCAAAAGTAGATTTCTCGAAACCATCTAATTAGCGGCAGTTTTTTTCATTCATTATTGCAAATAAATAAGCAATTTTGTAATCATTAATTTCGTTCGTTAATAAACGTTTAATAGTGATAGGTACTTTTAAGGCCAATATTCCATATAATAATTTTTTTCTTTTTATTTATGCGCTTATAATCAGGCTGCCCTCACTTGTATATCCTACCGTGCCGCATTCTGTAGATGGCGATGGGGTAATTTATACCGCATTATTAAACTGGCTGAAAACCGGGAATGAGGCAGCTATATGGTATCCCGTTATTAGCTTACTGCTTGTGTATATACAGGCATTATCCATAAACAGGATTGTAAACAGGCAAAGGCTTTTTACAAAACCACATTATCTTACTGGGATGAGCTACTTGCTTATTGCAGCACTTTTCCCCGATTGGTATGTATTATCTGCTGCTATGCTGGTAAATACATTAATGATTTGGGTATGGTCAAAATTAATTGGTTTAGGAAATGATGCACGTCCTAAATCAACTTTATTTAACCTGGGTTTTATTGTGTCTGCAACTACATTTTTTTATAATCCCACATTTGCTTTTTTTATTTTGATCATTATGGGGCTTAGTATCAGCAGGCCTTTTAAACCGGCAGAATGGGTAATTGTATGTATTGGGGTAGCAACACCATTTTATTTTTATTTATCCTGGTTATATTTAACCGATAGATGGGCTGCATTTCAATGGCCACGTTTTGGTTTTTACCTAAAACATTTCCAGGATTCTAACTGGGTATATTGCGGACTGGCTTTGGCCTTATTTACCACCTGCCTCGGTATTTATTTTGTGCAAAGCAATATGCGCAGGCAAGTAGTACAAACAAGAAAAAGCTGGCATATATTATACCTTTATTTAGCAACGGCTCTGCTCATTCCTTTTTTAACTGCTGTTTCAGGTTTCGGTCATTGGATATTGGCAGCCGTACCACTGTCAGTATTTGTATCTGCAGCCTTTTTTTATCCTGAAAAAAAATTCTTTCCCCAGCTTATACACTGGGCGCTCTTTATAGTAGCGTTGATAACAGGTTTATACAAGAATTTCAATTTTTGATACCTAACTTTGCACTGAATTTTTAAATCTTTGCAAATGAAATTTGGGTTATTGGTTTTTCCGGGTTCTAATTGCGACAGGGATATGGCAACTGCCCTGGAAAAAGACCTGGGTCAGCAAGTAATTTTATTGTGGCACAAAGACAGGGGGCTTCAGCAATTTTCTACTGATGATTGTATCGTGTTACCCGGGGGCTTTAGTTATGGCGATTATTTACGCTGTGGCGCTATTGCACGCTTTAGCCCCATGATGCAAAATGTAATTGAATTTGCCAATGCTGGTGGTAAAGTGTTTGGGGTATGTAACGGTTTCCAGGTATTATGCGAAAGTGGTTTGCTGCCCGGCGTTTTATTGCGTAATGCAGGCCAAAAATTTGTATGTAAAAATATTTTTATAAAGGATGAAGAGGCTACCCTAAAAATACCTATTGCACATGGAGAAGGAAGGTATTATGCAGATGAAAGAACCTTACAAAAACTAAATTCAAATAACCAGGTAATTTACAGGTATTGTAATGAAAATGGCGGGGCCGATGGAGATAGCAACCCCAATGGGGCGCTGGATGATATTGCGGGCATTTGTAATGAAAAAAGAAATGTATTTGGCATGATGCCGCATCCTGAACGGGCTTGTAACAACTTGCTGGGAAATACCGATGGCAGGCAGGTATTTAACAAGTTATTTAATATATAGGTAAATTAACATTGTTTAGCATACAGCTTGCGATAGTTTTTTTAATTTTACAATTCATTTATTTAATCATCATGAAGAAAATATTACTTTCTCTTTCTTTCATCACATGTATGGGCAGTTTGGCCTTTGCACAAATTGAAAACCCTGTTAAATGGAATTTTTCGGCAAAGAAAATATCTGCAACAGAATATGAATTACACTTAACGGCTACTTTAGATAAGACCTGGCACATGTACGCACAAGATGCGGGTGAAGGGCCCGAACCTACTTCCATTGCATTTACAGCAAACCCATTATTAAAGTATAATGGTAAAGTAAAAGAAGTGGGAAAATTAACTAAGGAATTTGACGCCAACTTCAACAGTGTTTTAAAGTTTTACGGCGATAAAGTAGATTTTGTACAAAAAGTTACCGTTAAAGCAGGCGTACCCACAGTTGCAAAAGGAAACATTACCTATATGGTTTGTAATAACAATAAATGTTTACCACCCAAAGCAATACCTTTTAGCATAAAAATAGGAGGTAAATAAACAACCCAGGTTCATGATTTTGAAAGCCGCCATTGAGCGGCTTTTTTATGCCTGAGGGCCATAATTTATTTATCAGTATCTGCCCATTATAAAATCTTCAAGCTTTATTTGATAAAAAGCAGTTTTTAAAAATTCACCTTGAATGTTTGTTCAATATTCATATTTTTTTACACTTAAAGAAATCAAATGTATAGCATGCAAATATTTTAAAGTAAAAAAAAACTGCTCAATTAGAGCAGTTTAATTTATAAAATATGATGGCTATTAAAATATATATCGCAAACCTAACTGCATTCCCCATGTGCTGCTAACTGAGTTATTGTTGATGTAAGTTTTATCAACCAATATCTGCGTTGTGGCACCTGCAGGTAAATAAGTAGCCATTTGAAAATTAGCCTGTCCTGAAGATACAACTTTAAGAGGGTTGTTTACAATATAGAATTTCCTAACACCCCAATTATGGTTGAAGAAATTCAAGGCATTCAACATATCTACAGTAAACTGTAAAGTGTTTTTACGACCACCTATGTTTGTGAAAATATCCTGCATAAATTTCATATCTACTCTATGAAAGAAAGGATAATTTTTTGCATTCCTTTCTGTTACCTGTCCCTGGTGCTTGCTTAGGTATTTATCCTGAGCAATGTATTTGAAGAAAGCATCTGACTGTTGCTGTGCAGTGAAACCGGGGTTAGAACCTGATGCAGAAATTGGAACGAAATTAATTTCTGATGGATTTTTTGGAATGTACATAAGATCAGCACTGTTACCATCATTGTTAATATCACCGTTATACTGGAAAGTATAATTTCCCTGGCTGGATCCTTCGTAGAACAATGAAATAGAAGTAGCCAAATGTTTCAGGTATTCAAAGCGGTAAGACACACTTCCCACTATCCTGTGTGGAACCGCAAAAGAAGAGTAAGATAATTCAGGCGTATTTTGATCTGTAGATGTTGGGTTTGCAGACCACACGGATGTTGCCTGGCTACCAGGGTTTGCTGTTATATCAAAAGCTGCGGTATAAGTATAGGCTAATGAACCATAAAAACCATGACTGAAGCTTTTAGTAACCTGGGTAGTGAATGCGAAAGAGCTACCTTGTTTTGAATTGGTTAACACTACGGCATTACCACTTGATGCATTTAATTTTCTTGCTGCACTATTGGTAAATGCAGGCCTTGTGGTTGGTCCTATTGCCACAGTAGTATTTTCAGGTGCCTGGTTTGCATTAAACATATAAATTGAATTGATATCTTTTGTGAAAATACCTTCTAAAGTTAAACCCCAACCATTTCCAAAATTCCGGTCAATAGCGAGATCTGTACGCCAAACCTGTGGAAATTTAAAATTAGGGTCTATCAGTGCATAAGCGCCAGTGGGTACTACTTTTCCACCTACTGTGGGGAATTTGGTAGAATCCAGGCTTGTGTTATAAAAAGGATTATATGTATGAGGATCTGGATTAAACAAGAAGTTTTGTAAATTAGAAGTCACCAATGCACCAAACTGGTAAGGACCACTACCTGTAGGTAAGTTAGTCAGGTACACAAACGGGATACGCCCGGTGTATAAACCAGTACCCCCTCTAAAGATAATCTTCTCATCAGGCATATTGTAACGGAAACCAAATCTTGGAGACCAGTAAATGGTACTTTTTGGCCAATGTCCTGTATTATATTTGGTAAGATTACCGTTTTTATCATACAATGGTAAATTTGCAATAGCTTCATTTCCCAAAGGTTGTTCAGGATAAATGGGTTTATCTATTCTAACGCCAAATGTTAATTTAAGCCTGTCGTTTACATTAATATTATCCTGTGCATATATTCCTAATTGACCAATTTTTAAAGAAGCTGAAAGTACAGATTCCTGGCCGGGGATAAGTGAATAGGTTTGTGAGAATAATTTTGGTGCTCTATTATTTATGAAATCATCCAGGGATCCAAATACGTAATAACCCTGGTTACCAGCCATAAAGCCATTACCTACTTTTTGAAATTCATAAGAACCACCTGCCGTAAGGGTATGTTTACCTGCAAAATAAGTGAAATTATCAGTAACTGTATATACATCATTTATTACAACATTGTAATTACCATTAAATGGTTCATTACCAAAACTAAGATAATTGTTTTTACTACCTGGTGTTTGACCAATTATGTCAACAAATGGAAACTTTGCACCCGGATGGTCTTTGGTTGTACTGATCTTGGTAATGGTAGCTAACAATTGGTTAGAGTATTTACTACGGAAATTACTGTTCAATTCAAAACTACCTGAACGTACTATATCTTCCTGTGTGTAAATTGTATTTCCAAAAGCCATAGCTGTTGAAGAGAACTTAGGACCATACGTTACAATTCCTGTACTGCTGGCACCATTGATACCCCCACTTTGGCTAGGTAAAGATTGCTGAGAGCTCACCAGTTCACTATATTTTAAAGTAACCTTATGAGATTTGCTGATATTCCAGTCTATTTTACCTAAAAGTTTATGATTTTTTACAGGCACACTGCTCTGGAAATTATCATAAGCTCCAGGATCGAAGTTGTATTTAGATATGAGATAATCTGATAACTTCTTTAAAGAATCAATAGGAACTGCTGAAAGATTGCCAGTACCACTACCACCTGCCGGGGTATAATAATTTAGGGTAGCCGGTTTTTCTTCATATTCTCCATTAATGAAGAAGAATAATTTATTCTTGATAATGGGTCCACCCAGGGTACCTCCATAAATTTTATTATATGTCTTAGTCTGTTGCGGTAGTTTAACACCTGCTACATTGGTTCCGTTAAAAGATTGGTTTCGGTAAAAACCATATAAAGATCCTTTAAAATTATTGGTACCACTTTTTGTAACTGCGCTGATACCAGCTCCTGTAAAGTTTGCCTGCCTTACATCATAGGGAGACACATTTACAGAGATTTCTTCGATGGCATCTAATGAAATAGGATTAGCGCCACCACCGGGTAATGGATCACTACTTAAGCCAAAATTATTATTCAGGTTGGCACCATCTATTTGTACATTATTATAACGTCCATCACGCCCCCCAAAACTAGTACCATTTGCCTGGGGTGTAAGCCTGGTAAAATCTGTAATACTTCTTGAAACTGTAGGCAAAGCAGTAATCATCCTGTTATTGATATTGGTAGATGCGCCAGTTTTATCTTTTGCCAGTCTGCTACCAGTTGTAGTAACAACAACATTTGTTAATACATTGTTTTTGTCAACCATCGTAACATTCAGATTGTAAGGTTCACCCAATGCAAGTGTAATATCCTGAATTTTTTGAGGGTCTTTTCCTACATAATCAACCTCTACTGTGTAGGGGCCACCAATTCTTAAGTTAGGTAAGGTAAAATTACCTCCTTTTTTTGCAACAGTAATATATACCGATCCAGTCGGGATATGGGTTGCTTTTACTGTGGCACCTTCCAGGGCTTCATTTTTGTCTGATTTTACAGTACCTGAGATACTACTTGTAGTTACCTGGGCCAGCATAGCCATTGGCAACATAAAAAGGAATACCAATACTGGTAATAATTTCTTTATAAGCATATAGTTCAGTTTTATGAAGCAAAGAAACTAAATAATCATGTAAAAACGACCAATTTACAATAATTTAATATCATCATTTAGTAATAAAGATTTCTCATATTGCCATATTTCGAAAAGCGAAATCCTTCTTTCAATTGCATGAAACCTTATTAACTTTGTATTTTAAAGAATGTAATTATGCTCAATAGGATAGAAGATGCCCTTATAGATATTCAAAATGGCAAAATGGTAATTGTGGTTGATGATGAAAACCGTGAAAACGAAGGTGATTTTGTAATTGCTGCACGCCATGCCACTCCTGCTAATGTAAATTTCATGAGTAAATATGGCAGGGGTTTAATTTGTACGCCACTCACCGAAGCAAGATGTGCCGAACTAAACCTGCAGGCTATGGTAAATAATAACACATCGCTTCACGAAACTGCATTTACTGTAAGTATTGACCTGCTGGGCCATGGCTGCACTACCGGCATATCTGCTCAGGACCGCTCAAAAACAATTCTTGCACTTATTGACCCTGAAACAAAACCCGAAGACCTGGGCAGACCCGGACATATATTTCCATTAAAGGCTAAAAAAGGCGGCGTGCTCCGGCGTGCCGGCCATACCGAAGCCACCATTGACTTAGCCCGGCTGGCCGGTTATGAACCTGCCGGTGTATTGGTTGAGATTATGAATGAAGATGGCAGCATGGCAAGGTTGCCTCAGCTTCTTGAGATCGCTAAAAAGTTTGACCTTAAAATTATATCTATCGAAGATTTAATTGAATACCGATTAAAAACAGAAAGTTTAATTGAGGAAGAAGTTACCGTGAGCCTGCCAACCAAATATGGAAATTTTGAGCTTACCGCTTTTAAGCAAACCAATACAGGAGATATTCACCTGGCATTAAAAAAAGGAAGTTGGGCGGCTGATGAACCCATCCTGGTGAGGGTGCATAGCAGTTGTATTACAGGCGATATACTTGGATCATTACGCTGCGATTGCGGCGACCAGTTGCATGATGCCATGAAGATGATAGAGCAGGAAGGCAAAGGCCTCATCCTTTATATGAACCAGGAAGGAAGAGGCATAGGTTTACTCAATAAATTAAAAGCTTACAAACTGCAGGAACAAGGTCTTGATACCGTGGAAGCCAATATAAAGCTGGGTTTTGGAATGGATGACCGGGATTATGGTGTGGGTGCACAAATACTCCGCCACCTGGGGATCTCTAAAATGCGGTTGATGAGCAACAACCCAAAGAAACGGGCCGGCTTATTGGGATATGGGTTAGAAATTGTAGAAACCGTACCGGTAGAAGTGCCGCCAAATTCACACAACGAAAAATACCTCGCCACCAAGAGAGATAAAATGGGCCACCATATTTTAAAAGGATAATTTATTTTTCTGGATAAGCTTCTCTAAACTACAAAAAAGCAATCGTTTTAAATGTTGATTACAACCTTCTCCGCATAAGGATTTGTGGCTGTATTCCTGCGTACAGATATGCCTTGAATCTTTGGCAGGTTTGTAATTGGTTATAAAAATTAAATATAATATAATGAGGTTGTATTTATGTATATTTATGAGTTCCTGGAATTATTAGGAACGCATTTCCAGGTTAACCTTGAATGATACCGTAACAAATTATTTAAACAATTTTAAATTAAAACAATTATGGGATCACAAATTATGCAAGGAAAATTTTGGGGGCAACGCCCTAAAGATTGGTCTGAAATTCAAGAACCAACCGGCAAAGCAGGATATGATTTTGTGCTCAATTATATAGAAGCTGGATCAGCAAATAAATTATTGGATGTGGGCTGCGGCTCTGGTTATTTTTGCAAACTTGCGGTTGACAAAGGGTTTGATGTAACCGGGCTGGATGCCACACCTGAACTGATTGCTGAAGCAAAAAAAAGGGCATCTGGTAAAAATTTCATAGTAGGAGAAATGGAGCAACTTCCATTTGAAGAAAATTATTTCGATATTGTTTGTGGGTTCAATTCATTTCAATATGCAACCGATATTAAAAATGCACTGAAAGAAGCAAAAAGAGTTTTAAAAGATGGCGGAAAATTATCTGTGATGATATGGGGAAATAAAGAAGACTGCGAGGCTGCAACATATTTAAAAGCAGTGGGTAGCCTATTACCGCCACCAGCACCGGGTGCCGGGGGTCCATTTGCATTTTCAGAAAACTAGTTATTAGAGAATATTTTGGGCGAAGTTGGTTTTAAAATTCTTAGCAATCAGGATGTAATATCGGTGTGGGATTATGCTAATATCGAAACCGCTTTAAAAGGGTTAATGTCTGCGGGGCCAGTATCAAGAGCCATTGAACATTGTGGCTTTCAAAAAGTGCATGAAACATTGTTACAGGCTGTACAACCTTTCGTTCAAGCCAATGGTCACATAGTATATCATAATAAGTTCAGGATTGTGATTGCAGAAAAATAATCTTTCAGAATTTTGGTAAATAAATTCTGTAACTTTTTTTTTTGAAAGGAGAACAAGATAAGTTACGGGCAATAAAAATGCCGCCTATTAACCTTAAAATATGTTTGTGAGCAAACCTATGAGCGTATTTTTTAAATTTTAAATTAAACACTTATGAGAAAATATTTTATCTGGGCAATCTTGCTATTGATGGCTACAAGTACATTTTGCCAACAAAAAGAATTAAGCCAATCTTTAACCAAAACAGACTATTTACAAAAAAGCAAAAAGCAAAAAACAGCAGCATGGTCACTTCTGGGAGGAGGCTTTGCACTGGGAGTAGGAGCAATTATATTGGATGTTAGTAGTGATTGGACAAAATCTGAAACCCTGTATCTTGTAGCGATTTATACCGGCTGTGCATCAATGATTGGGAGTATTCCTTTATTTATTGCTTCGGCACGGAATAAAAGAAAAGCGATGAATGTTTCTACCTATTTCGAAATTCTGCAAGATCCTCTTCCAGCAAACATAGGGATAAGTGTACATCGGACAGCTAATGTATCATTAAAATTTAATTTTTAATGCTCTAAGTAACTAAAAAAATTTTGTAAAATTAGATGAAGATATTTAGTTGTATGGTTATAATTAAATTGTAACCATTCTAATTTTTCTACAAGCGGGCAGGAGAGTGATAAATGAATTCTCACATAAGGCATCGGTGAGCAATTATAAAATTCCAGTCCTTTGGTAAGTCATAAATGTTTGTGGGTTGGTTGATTTTTTCTATGCCTATTTAAGAAATGGATTTATGAAATTGCTTATATTTATAAGTTAACGAACATTGTAAACTACACTCTATCATAAAACGAGAAAGTTTATGGCGGCAATAAATAAAACGACAGAAACAAAAGCCAGTGTAATTGACTTCATAAATTCATTTGTTGACAACGGGCAAAAGAAACAAGATAGTCTTTGCCTTATTGAACTCATGAAAAAATGGTCAGGCTTTGAGCCCAAAATGTGGGGGCCCACCATAATTGGCTTTGGGAGTTATCATTATAAGTATGCAAGCGGACACGAAGGCGACGCTATAATAATTGGCTTTTCACCGAGAAAAGCTGAGTTCTCTCTGTATGTTCTTGCAGCAGGTAATGACGATAAAAAATTGCTTGATAAACTGGGAAAATATAAAAAGGGTAAAGCTTGTATTTACTTCAAAAAGTTATCGGACCTAAATCTTGATGCATTAGAGAAGCTAAGTAAAGCTACAATCAAGTACATAAACGAAAATCACGGATGAGTTTGCGGAGCGTAAAGGCAACGGAGTAAAGTGTTTTCCGGGATTGGTTTTGTACAAGGCAGTTAGGTACTTCACCTTTCTTGCTAAAATAATTCTCTTAACTTCATTTAATGAGGAAATTCTATTTTCTGCACATTGGAAAATATTAATCCTTTGATTGTTAAATACCCATAATAC
>Ga0138256_10001113_pt1 | contig 28784 bp, 36 predicted proteins | sample KNB2016incub_MG_FD_105486 | JGI IMG/M metagenome (GOLD analysis project Ga0138256, IMG submission 105486) | Active sludge microbial communities from wastewater in Klosterneuburg, Austria - KNB2014incub_MG | ecosystem: Engineered > WWTP > Activated sludge > Unclassified | place: Austria... | reverse complement strand
GGGTCAAATTCTAGATGACGGAGCGGAACCGCTGGCGCTGCTCGGTTTGATCTCATACAATTTCCGGCGGCTTCTAATCGCAAAAGAATTGATGGCAAAATCGGTGCCGCGCCCGGAAATAGCCTCGGCCGTCAAGTTGTTTGGCCGCGGACAAGACGATTTTCTCGCGGCCGCGAGGCGAGCCGAAAAGGCTAAACTGGTCCGTGCACTGGATCGTCTGGCAAAGACCGACCTGGCGATAAAGACCTCGCTTGCCGGCGGCGGCCCGGCGGGCGCACGTATGCAAATCGAGATGCTGGTTTGCGAACTGGCAACCCTATAGGCAGCATGGAATGGCTATCACTTCGAGCCCGCTAGACGCGACCCACTATATCGGATCAAAACCTGATACCTTGTTGTAATAATTGTAAAGATCGTTGTAATCGCCGAGTGCCCGGTTTAATATGAGCGGAAGCTGCGTCATGTCGTTTGTATTTACCACGAGGTTGAGGTTGCGCAGAAACGCGTCGTGGGCATTCATCGTAGTTCCGGTGTCTTCGAGTGAAATGAGGAAAAGACGGCGGCGCTCGGACGAGTACATCGCATTTGCCTTCTGCTGGATAACAGCCGCACCGCCCATGTCCGGCGCGAAGTCCGGGGAAAATATCAACACTTCTGTTTTGCCTTCGCGCAGCCGTTCATTTGCCTGGGCAGGCGTTTGAGCAACATATACCTTATAGCCCGCCTTGGCCAGAATTCGGGCCGTCTCATCAGCTTTTTGGCCAAGACACAATAGGACGCGGCGCGGCTTATGGTCATCATCGGTGTCGGCCAGCACCTTGGTGTCGGATTGCAGCGCACTCATCAGCGATTTGAGAGCATTGTTGATCTGGAAATCAGATTCCTTCGCCGCAAAATCCTTTGCACCTTCGGCCGTCGCCGCGGCGGGCTGAGTTGCTGCCAACTGGTCCACCGTCGAAAGGCCCTTGCCCGAGGCGTCTTTCTGTACGCGGAGCAGGTTTTGGCACCGCGGACATCGGACAGAGAAGTTACCGCTCGGAATCTTTGACTCGTCAAGCTGCAGCGAAACAGAACAATTGTCGCATCTAATAATCATAGTGGTCTGTGCTATTCCATCATATTCAAGACCGAATCCGGATTTTCGGCCGGCGGCGGCGGTGCCATAGGTTTGGGCATGGTCGAACGGTTTGCGTTGACATAATCCTCGGTCGAGGACAGTCCCTTGAGCTGCAGGATCAGGTTGTTTTGGTTGGTCGCGAATGACAGGCCGTCTTCCATCGTTACCACCTTTTTCTCAATCAGGTCGCGGATAACCGAATCAAAGTCCTGCATTCCGTCGATCTCGCCATCGCGAATGGCGTCGAGCAGCGATTTGCCCTCGGTTTCACCCTTTTCGATATACTCGCGGGTACGCGGGTTCGATTTCAGAATTTCCACCGCAGCTACACGGCCACGTCCGTCGGCAGTCGGTATAAGCCGCTGCGAAACGATGTAACGGAAAGTTTGTGCGAGCCGGGTTCTGATAATTCGCTCTTCGTTCTTGGGATAGAGCCCGACGATGCGATCGATCGTTTTGGACGCATCGATCGTATGCAGCGTCGAAAGCACAAGGTGGCCTGTCTCGGCCGCTTCGAGAGCAATTTCGGCCGTTTCGAGATCGCGCATCTCGCCCACGAGGATTACTTTTGGCGCCTGTCTGAGAGCGGCGCGCAGGGCCGACGCAAAATCCTTGGTATCAGAACCAACCTCTCGCTGGTTGATCGTACTTTTCTTATGCGTGTGAAGAAACTCGATCGGGTCTTCGATTGTCACTATGTGATAGGCCTTGGTCTCGTTGATCCGGTCGATGATGGCAGCCAGAGTCGAGGTTTTTCCGGAACCTGTCGGCCCCGTCAGCAGCACAACACCATTGCGAATGTGGGCAATATCAGCAAGCTGCGGCGGCAGTTTAAGAGCCTCAAACGTTGGAATCTCGTGCGGAATCACACGCATCACGATCGAATACGAATTCCGCTGCTGAAAAATATTGACGCGAAAACGGCATTTTCCAGGCAGTGCATAGCTAAGATCGGCCGTGCGATATTTGAAAAGCTGGTGGGCCGCGTCCGGGTTGTCGCGCATCAGCGACATCGCGATCATCTCGGTCTGATAGGCCGTCAATTTGCCCAGGCCGATCGGCGACGCGGGATAAAGCACGCCGTTTATCTCGACCTGCGGCTTTTGGCCGCACGAAAAATTAAGATCGCTGACGTTCTCAGAAATGAGAAGCATCTGCTCAATAATAGGCGCTACATCAAGCAAACTCATGTTTAGGATTTACTCCCGAAATATTCAATAGCAGGGCAGGAAGCGTGGAAATGCCGGTCGGCGAACGCGGATCAACCTTGATCCGTCAGGTGATATTATCGAACATTGCCACGACACAATGCAAGTAAAATTTTAGCATAGCTAAACATTCTTTAACACTGCGCGGTGATTAACTTTCGCAATCGCTCGGAAATTGAGGCTGGGTCAGAGAGGATGGAGCTAATGACGGCTGCCGAATTAGCGCCGGCATTCAACACTGATTGAAAGTTAGCCGGGTCAATTCCGCCGATAGCAACCAGTGGAAATTCGCCGATCAAGCTGCGGACCCGCTTGAGACCCGCTAGCCCGACGGTTTCATCCGGATTCGCCTTGGTACTCGTAATAAAGATCGGTCCAAAGGCAATGTAATCAATGGGAAGTTCAATTGCCGCAAGGGCCTGTTCGAGTGTATGGGTGGAGTAGCCGATGATAGCGCCCGGCCCGAGTATTCCCCTGGCGGCTGAGGGCGGCAAGTCGTCCTGTCCTAGGTGAACGCCGTCGGCCTCGGCTGCAAGAGCGATATCGACGCGGTCGTTAATGATGATTCGAACGCCGCTGCCGGCTGCAAACTCAACAACCTCCTTTGCAGACTCGTAGAACTCACGCGGCGATGCATACTTTTCACGAAGCTGTATTATTTCTGCCCCACCGTCAATCAACCGCCTGGCTTGTTCCAAATGCGAAAGACCGGAAATACGGGCATCGGTTATCGGGTAAGTTTTTGGAAGAATCATGCTTGGAAGTCCGATTGACAAAACCGGAACTGGACGAAAAGGTCAGCCGATCGCCTTCATCATGAGAAAGCAGTCTTCGCCATTGTTGTAGTATTTCGAGATTCGCTGAACGACGATATAGCCCATTCGCTTGTATAGCGTCTGAGCAAAAGTATTGCTAACGCGCACCTCGAGCATTATGGTTGCCACGGAGCGTTTTGCGAGAATCTGCTCCATATGTTCAAGCAGTCTGACAGCAATCTTGCGTCGGCGGTGCTCCGGCGCTACGCCAATCGTCGTCAGATGAGCGGCGTTGTTTTCATTTACCATAACAAAAACAAACCCAACGATCTCATCTGCCGGCGTGACCATCCGATAGCTGATAGTTCGCGGTTCGTTCAGCAAATAATCAAACGTATATTTCGTGTAATTGTCGCCATTGCGAAAGCATCTAAGGTTGAGCCGCAAAACCTCAGACAGATGGTCGATTGTCAGCGGCCGCACGCGATATTCCATCGGCGGCGCGGGCACAATGACCTCAGGCCGGGCAAAAAAGGCCGGAACAAAAAAATGCCTGATTGTGTCAAGAAACGCCATCTTTTAACCTTTGCCGGTAGTCAATCAGAAAAACTCGGAACCGGCCGCTGACAATTACATAATCAGCATGCAGTCGCCATAGCTATAAAATCTGTAACGAGCTGAAACGGCATGCCGATAGGCATTCATTATAAGTTCGTGGCCGCCAAAGACGGAAGTCAAAACGAGCAGCGAGCTTTCCGGCAGGTGGAAATTTGTAAGCAGGCCATCGATTGCTTTGAACTCATAGCCCGGCGTGATCGTCAGATCAGCCAAATGTCCACCCGGGAGAAAAGTCCCAAATCTTGTCAACGAAGTTTCTAGCGCACGCGTCGTGGTCGTACCGACAGCAATTATCCGACGTCTCTCGGTTACGGCCCGGTTCAACAAATCCGCGGTTTCAGCATTTATTGCGAAGTGTTCCGGCGAAACCGAATGCGACGCAATATCCACAGCACGGACGGGTTCAAACGTTCCGTAACCAACATGCAGGGTTATCTCGGCAACGGTAACGCCCATTTCCCTGATATTGTCTAGAATTTCCGGTGAAAAATGCAGGCCGGCCGTCGGTGCGGCAATTGCACCGCGATTCCTGGCAAAAACCGTCTGGTACCGCTCGCGGTCTGTGTCTATCGCTGCCGTTTCCCGCTTGATATATGGCGGCAGCGGCGTTTTGCCTATTTCATCCAGCAATTGGTCAAAACCCTCGTTAGCGTCAAACTTTATGCGGGCCTTGCCATCATCGGCCTTGTCGATAAACGTGGCCCAAAGACGGTCCGCAAAGCTGATCCTTTTCCCGGGCTTTAATCTGCGGGCGGGTTTCGCGAGAGCTTCCCAAAGACATGGTTCAACTTCTCTGACAAGAAATATCTCGAGCTTTGCGCCCGTCTCCGTTTTACCATGCAGGCGTGCAGGAAAGACTTTTGTGTTGTTTAGTACCAATACGTCGCCTTTTCGCAGAAACTGCGGCAGATAGGCAAACTGACTGTCAGCAAATGTCCGGGAAGAGCGATCGACCGCCAACATCCGCGATGCCTGACGATCAAAAAGCGGCTGCTGAGCTATCAGTTCCTGAGGCAGGTCGAAATAATAATCTGAAATGAGCACTTGATTGCCAAAATAAAACGGCACACCCAATAAAAAGTGTGCCGTCTTGCTTACTCCGGATCATCCTTTGAAACCGGACAATCCGTCTAAATTGAAGCCACCTTTGTTAAATAATCGTTCATATTATCACCCCCAGTGGAGACAGTATGCCACAAAGGTTTTACCAAAGCCAGCAAAATTTTCGAGAAAAATGGATGGTACCGAGGGTCGGAGTCGAACCGACATGGGCGTTAAGCCCGCTAGATTTTGAGTCTAGTGCGTATACCAATTTCGCCACCCCGGCGTGCGAACTTTAGATGATAAATCTCTACGGCCTTTAGGTCAAGGTCTGTGCTTTCCGCATGCTGGCAGAGGCTATTAATTTAACTGCCTCGACGTAGGCCGAGTGCTCGACCTGCAGTATTCGCTCCGAGAGAGTTTCGACCGTGTCGTCGTGCAACACGGGAACCTTGCGCTGCACGATGATATCGCCGTTGTCGAGGTGTTCATCGACGTAATGGACCGTACACCCCGACACTGTCACGCCTGCTTCCAGCGCCTGATTTTGAGCGTCGAGGCCTTTGAAATCGGGCAAGAGGCTTGGGTGAATGTTAATGATCCGGTCAGGAAAGGCTGCAACAAATGACGGCGACAGCAGCCGCATATAACCCGCGAGACAAACCAGCTCGACGCCGCGTTTGTTAAGCTCGGCGATTATCTCTACGTCATGTTCGGCCCGCGGCCGTCCGTTTCTCTCGATCACGATGGCCTCAACACCACGCTCAGCTGCCTTGACCAAACCAGCCGCCTCGCTCTGGTCGCTAATCACGACCACAACCTCGCTGCCGGGTATCTCACCACTCGCAACCGCATCAACAATCGCCACCATATTAGACCCTCGGCCCGAGATGAGTATTCCGATTTTCATAAGAAAACTAGCCACAGAGAGCACAGAGTTCGCTGAGTACCGGCAAAAAGACTACGGACGTGAAAGAATCGATTTTTCGCGAAAGATTTTGATCAAGCAACAATTTCATATTGCTGAGCAACAGCTAGCTGACGTTCGCGGTTTGCGGCAAAGGCGACGCCCTGATGTCTTCGTGCGTCAGCTCAGGAAAATCCGAGAGAATCTCTTCTTCAGTCATTCCCCCGGCGAGGTATTCGAGAACATCCTGGACCCGTGATCCGCATGCCGCGAATACTCGGTTTTCCGCTCCGCTTCCCGGGCTCGATCGTGATGATATCGCGGTAATCCATATTTTTATTCTATCATTACTACCTGTCAGTTTGCAGAATTGGCGCAACTTATGTATCTTCTTTGTAGATACATCCGAATTATATGAAAGTTCAAGTTCAAAAATGGGGAAACAGCCTGGCGCTCAGGATACCGAAGTCCTTTGCCGTCGAATCAAAGATCGAACAGGGTTCGACGGTTGAGGTTTCGCTTGAGAGCGGCAAGATCGTTGTTTTTCCAGTTCGTGAACCCGATATCTCGCTGGACGATCTGCTTGCCAGGATCAACGCTGATAATCTGCATAGCGAGATCGACACCGGCATGCCCGTCGGTCGGGAGGGTTGGTAATGGCCTACGTTCCACGCCGCGGAGATGCTGTCTGGATCAACCTAAACCCGCAAGCCGGCCACGAACAAGCCGGCCGACGCCCCGCGATCGTCCTCTCGCCCGAAAGTTACAACAAGAAAGTGGGCCTCTGCCTGCTTTGTCCAATCACCAATAAGTCAAAAGGCTATCCATTCGAGGTCGCCATTCCCAAAGATATGTCTCTAACCGGAGTGGTGCTGTCCGACCAGGCAAAAAGCCTAGACTGGCGTGTGCGAAATGCAGAGCTCATCACCCGTTTGCCTGAAGCCGTTACGAACGATGTCCTGGTGCGACTCAGGACATTGTTGTAATAACTTCTTAACCCGACGAAAATGAGCGATCTAAAGAAATACATTGAGAAAAGTCAATGAGCGTGAAAAAGCAAAAATCGCCCCATACCTTGAAATCTGATCTGGAACGAGTGGATCGGCATAAGATCAAGGCAAGCGAATATACGGACCTTCCGGAGCTGACCGATGAAATGCTGAGGCGTGGCACCGTCAAACGCGCCGGACAACCGGTCGCGACAGACCCTCGCCGGCAAGTTACCATTCGCTTCCGGAGTCTGTACTAGAAACATGGAAAGCATCGGGCCCGGGCTGGCAAACTCGTATGGCTAAACTGCTTAGCGCGCGCGAGATTGGGTAAGATTACGACGAATTTTGCCGGTTGCCTGGCGGTTCACATATTTGTTAACATTTATGCGTGAGGTGATCTTTTACAGAACTGCAACCGGCAAATGCCTGTCGAAGAATTCTTAGATTCGTTGACTGGCAATCAGGCCGACAAGGTCACTTGGACGCTCAGCCTGGTTGAAGAACTTCAGATCGTTCCGAAACAGTACTTTAAGAAACTGACCGGAACGGACGATATTTGGGAAGTAAGGAACGAATTGGGGAACGATATATTTCGCTTGCTAGGCTTTTTCGAAAGCAGCAATCTTGTGATTCTGACCAACGGTTTCGCCAAAAAGACGCAAAAGACACCAACAAATGAAATAGTTATCGCAGTGGAACGGAAGAAAGACTATCTAAATCGAAAGAGATGAGTGACCTAAAAAAATACATCGCAAAAAGGAAAAAGATTGACCCCGAATTTGCCGAAGGGTATGACGAAGGCTATGCGCAATTCAAGTTTGGAGTCTTGCTGCAAATGTCCCGCGAAAAGGCCGGAATGACTCAGGAAGAGGTTGCTCAAAAGTTAGGAACCAAAAAATCAGCAATCTCACGGATCGAGAACCATGCCGAAAACATTACGCTCTCGACGCTGCATAAGTATGCGAAGGCTCTGGGGAAGAAGGTGAATCTTGAGATTGTCTAGCAGTAGAGCGATGTCAACAAACGCAAGACTCCAACTTTAACAATTGATAATCCCCGAAAAACGCGTGTTATCAACGGTCTTCGGTGTTAGTTAAGTAGTTGGCCGTTTCTTGTTTGTTAAGTATGCGAGGTTATGAATGTTCAACCTGCGGTGATTTTCATTCGGGTTTGCCGTTTGGTTACGGTTCGCCCGCGCCTTATTTCGACGTTCCTGAAAATGAGCGCAACGACAGGGTTTTGCTTTCGTCAGACCAATGCGTAATTGACGACGAACATTTTTTCGTGCTTGGATGCTTGGAAATTCCCGTGCTTGACGCTGACGAAGAACTTTTCAGTTGGAACGTCTGGGTTTCTTTGAGTGAAACGAACTTTGAACGCGCAACTGAATTATGGGAAACCGAAGGACGCGAGAGCGAGCCGCCATATTTCGGCTGGTTAAGCACTTCGTTGTCTTGCTACGACGTGGACACTTTTCTTTTGAAAACCAATGTTCACATGCGCCCCGTCGGTCAGCGTCCATTTATCGAACTTGAGCCGACGGAACATCCGCTTGCGGTTGAACAGCGAAACGGTATCACTTTGAAACGAGTTCAGGAGATCGCGGAGTGCGCTTTGCATAGTTGAGTGGTGAAAATGACGACACGCCCAACAATTCAATGGACGTGAGGGCGAAACAGCGACTTTCTTATCAACGGGTCTTTTTAACTCGGAGTTGCGTGTAATCGGTTTCGCCCCACGTCAACGCCGTCGCTGGGTACTTTTCTGCTTTTGTTCGAGGGTACCGAAATTTCGGCAGAATTCTTGATGCTTGCTTCTGGATTTGCTGTCGTTGATAATTTCAATTATGGATTATCGAGATTACATTACGATCGAACCAAATAAGCGCGGTGGAAAACCCTGTGTGCGCGGATTGCGAATTACGGTTTATGAAGTTCTCGAGTATTTAGCTTCCGAGATGACTCAAGATGAAATACTTGACGACTTTCCTGATTTGACGCGGGAAGACCTGAAAGCCTGTATCGCATATGCTGCTGACCGTGAGCGCCGGTTGATGTCTGCCCCGTTAGCCGCGTGAAATTACTTTTTGACGAAAACTTGTCGCCGGCGTTGCCACGCCTTTTGGCAGACCTTTTTCCAGATTCACTTCACGTTCGCGATGTTGGAATGAAAGCGGCAGACGATCCGATCGTTTGGGATTACGCTAAAGCGGGCGATTTTATGATTGTGTCGAAGGACGCGGATATGCACGATCTGAGTCTGGTGCTTGGAAATCCACCGAAAGTAATTTGGTTGCGGCTTGGAAACTGCTCGACCAGACAAGTTGAAGAATTGTTGCGGTTGGATTTTAGCGTTGTCAGATTGTTTTACGATGACGAATTTGTATCGTTGCTCTCATTACCATAAGCGCCGCACCGAACCCCGTCCGATGAACGTTTGGGCGAAACACCGCTTTGTTATCAACGGGTCGTTTTAACGCGAAGTTGCGTGCAGGCGGTTTCGCCCCACGTCATCTCAAGCGTTAGGTTGTATGCACAAACATCGTCGCACTCTATACATTGACATGGACAACGTCTTGGTTGATTTTCCAAGCGCGTTCGCTCACATCACAGAGCAACAACACGCTGATTTTTTAGATCGCTTAGATGAAGTTCCTAGCATCTTCTCAAAGATGCTCCCAGTTCCGGGCGCGGTCGAAGCCTTCCATGAATTGAGCGAGCTATTTGATACATATCTGCTGTCCACGGCACCTTGGCAAAACCCGAGCACTTGGTCGGATAAGCTACTGTGGGTCAAGGAGCATCTCGGCAAACCTGCCTACAAGCGATTGATCCTGTCGCATCATAAAAACCTAAACAGGGGTGACTTCGTCATTGATGACCGCACCAAGAACGGTGTGGACAAGTTTGATGGGGAGCATATCCACTTCGGCACCAGTGAATTCCCGAACTGGCAAAGTGTCGTTGCATACTTGCGAGGGCATGCTTAACCCAGGCATTAAGCTAGGAATTCAACACTCCCGTTTCCCGTCGTGACGCGGCCGATTTCGCGGCAACCCCTGATTTGATCGATAAGTTTAGCTTTGTCAGCTTCCTGGCAGATCACGATCATCCCAATTCCCATATTAAACGTCCGGAACATTTCATGATCACTGACATTCCCGAGCCGCTGCATCATGGCGAAGATCGGAGGTTCGAGCCAGGTGCCTCGGGTTATTTCTACGGAGACGCCTTCGGGCAGGATGCGGGGGATGTTTTCGAGGAAGCCGCCGCCGGTGATGTGGACGAGGCCTTTGATGAGCGGAGTGCGGACACTCTTGTCCGCTCCTGAAACTTCCTCAAGCAGCGGCCCGATCTGCGGTAGAAAGCTGGCATGGGTCGCGAGCAGGGCTTCGCCGACGGTTGTGCCGAGTTCTTCGATGAAATCAGAGGGTTTGTAGCCGCCGATTTCGAAGAATAGTTTGCGAGCGAGCGAGTAACCGTTTGTTTGCAAACCTGTCGATGGAATGCCGAGGACGACATCGCCCGGGACAATATTCTTTCCGTCGATGACCTTTGGTTTATCGACGACGCCGACGATAAAACCGGCGAGGTCGTATTCGCCGTCGGCGTACATTGAGGGCATCTCGGCCGTTTCGCCGCCCAAGAGGACGCAGCCGTTTTCGCGGCAGGCAAGGGCCATGCCTTCGACGACTGAGGCAGTCACGTCGGGTTCGAGTTTTCCGGTCGCGAAGTAATCAAGAAAGAACAAGGGCCGCGCACCCTGGACGAGGATGTCGTTGACGCAATGATTTACGAGATCAGCCCCGACCGTGTTATGAATTCCGGTCTCAAAAGCCACTTTCAGTTTTGTTCCGACACCATCCGCCGAGGCGACCAATATCGGCTCCGACATCTGTGGAAAAGCTGCGGAAAACATCCCGCCAAAGCTGCCGATTTCGGTCAGCGTCCGTTCATTGAAAGTCGAACGGGCGTATTCGCGGATCTTCGCGACCGCGAGATTTGCATTGTCGATAGAAACGCCGGCATCGGCGTATGAGATTGAATTAGTCATACCGGTTCCTTTGCGGCCCGCCCGTATTTCTTTAATATCGCCCGATCAAATGTTATCAGTTCGTCTCCTTTCAAGGTTGCTTCCGCGATCGAATAGCAGTCAGCAAATGAAAGCGTTCGCTGCGAAGCGTAAAGATCCAGAGCTTCGGTGACCAATGTCTCTCTGAAATTAACGGTATTGATCTCAAAAAACGTAGTAATACTATTCTTTATAAAGCTGCGATCAAGCTTGTATGTTTTTTCCAGCACAAAAACACATTCAGCCACCACCACGTCCGTGACGTAACACGAAGAGCGGCCGATAAAGCTTGCTGCCCTGGCAGCCTGCTCAGGGACATCGTTCAGGATGAGTCGGAGAACGACGTTGGTATCAAGACTCGACAGACTCATTCGCCAAATGCCTCTTTTGCGGCGATATCTTTCAGCTCACGTGCCGTGAGGCCCCTGAGATTTTCGGGGATATTGATGCCTTTGAGCAATTCGTCTCGCCTTTTCTCAAATTCCGCGACCGAAATACCGGCGTCAATCTCTACATTCTTATTCTTGTTAATGAAAAGTTTCACTTTCTGACCGGTCTTGAGACCGAGTGCTTTTCGTACCGACGCGGCAATTGTGATAGTGCCTTTGCTAGTGATTGTCGTTTCGTATTTCATGTATTACATGTTACCAAACGTAATACGTTTTGTCGATTTCTTTCCCCGCGGCGGTTACATTACACTGGCGGTACAATACTGAACTCGCTTTGTAGCAAACTGTAAAATTCAGTTTCCGACTCAATAGTGCTTTCGGTCTTCCCACATCGCACTGTCACGATGAATTTGCTATCGCTCAACGACTTTCGGCCACTTTCGGTCATGAGCGAGCATATCTTGCCCTTTGTAAAATGCGAGTCAGGCGAATACTGCTGAAAATCGCACATTTCGGCGAACTCGGAAAGGTTTCGCTCTTGCGGCTTCAATATGTACTGACTTTTCCACTCCCCGGCCTCACGTTTTGCGACCTCGAAATAGTCGTTGCCGAATTGCCTTATGGTGAATGTACCGGTCGCGTCGGCCTGTTCTTCGTCGAGGACAAAACGCAAAGGTTCCGCCGTGAAATCGCCGAATCCAACGTCGGTCAAATACTCATCGTCACCGATCGTAACGATGATAGCCGCGTGGTCATACTCGGGGCCGTGGACCGTTCCGTTAAACACGCGGGCCGAGATTAGCCGAGTTCGAAAACCAAGATTCCGCAGCAAAACATTAAACAGGCCGTTCAGCTCGTAACAAAATCCGCCCCGCCGATTTTCGACGATCTTTTGGTAAAACCTGTCGATGTCCAGAATAATCGGCGTGTTCCAATGGATATCTAGATTTTCAAACGGAGCGGTTAGCAGGTGTTGGCGTTGGAGCAGGCTCAGGCCGGTCGCATCGATACTAACCTGGCTCCTATCAACCCCAATTCTTTGTAAATATTTACCGACGTTCATTTCGCCGCCACCGTCCAGTTGATACCCTTAACGCTCGCACAAGTCGGCCCGCCATCGCGGCCGATGCCTTCGAATTCTGTCTGCAGGACCTTTCCGGCGGTCGTAACGACCGCTTGGATCTGGTCGCCGGTAATGGTCACGAGCGATATCTTCGCACGACGGGTCCATAGAGAATGCTGGCCGGCGCACGTGCCGGAATTTACGTAAATAAATCGCACGTCTTTCGGCCCCTGGGCATATTTACCGAGAAAATTTGGCCTGGCCTCCGTCATATCGACTGTGATTTCAAAATCGAAGATTAACTGCTCAGCCGACTTCGCGCTCGGCTGTAAGAGTTCGTCCTTGCCGCGCTGTACCATCATGGCGACGCCGGCGAGTGGCCGAAGGACTTTGATTCTGATCGGAATTTGATGTTTCATTTTGCGCCGAAAGCGAATTATATCGTTTTCGCAACCGAAACTCATTGACCAAAGCTCAATTGGCGATTAGCATTTTACCTAGAATACGTTCGTCAGGCCGATCAGGTGACCGTCCGTCCTGCAATAAAATATGAGCTTTACATTGACAGATCTAAGCAGCGAGAACTTTGAATTTAACGCCAACGTATGGAACTGGAAAGCCGCGCTCGAGGTCATTAGGAGTCTCGATATTGTCGGCGAAGGAGCTATACGGCAGATGACATACAACGCAACCGGCGTAAAAATCTCGGTCGATGACGCGCATGAGATCGGCTCGCGTATTCAAAAAGACTGGCTGCCGCGACTCGCTCCAAACAAGCGCGTTTTTGCTGACCTGAGCATAACGGACGAGCCGGACGACAAAACGCTGCACCGTGACAACGAACAGTGGAAAAATTACAGCGCTTCACACGACTGGCTGGCAGATTTTGCGGAGTTTTGCCTTAAATCAAAAGGGTTTCAGGTGTTTTAATGCACAAGCCCGCGCATTAGCAAGGGCGTAACATTCAACTTGAGTGTTACGCCCTTGCTAACGCGCGGGCTTGTGTATAAAACGAGTAGATGGAAGTTTTACAGGACATTTTCAAAAACCTATACGTTCAGATCGCGCTCTTGATCGTTTTTGCAACCGCCCACGGTTACGCCGGAGCGTGGCTGGCGGTGCGGATGCTGTTTCGGCCGCGAAATCCTGTCAAACTTTTTGGACTTACCGTTTTTCCGCAGGGAATGATACCGCGTCACCGCGAGCGTCTTGCAAATGCCATCGGGAAGGCAGTTGGCGAAGAGCTTGTTTCGCAGGACACGATCATTCATCAGCTCACGGGAAACGATTTTCTCCGCAATAAAATACAAAACGTCGTCGATTCTTACACCAGCGAAATCCTCGCCGCGGATTACCCGTCGCTGATCGAGGCTTTGCCAAAAAACGTCCGCGAACCGGTCCTCGACGCGATCTCGGCGCTGCAGCACAAACTCGCCGACCATATCAAGACGGTGCTAAAGAGCGAAGAGTCGATTGAGACGATCCGCGGTTTTGTCACGCGACGCGTTGACGATGTACTCGGCAAACGGGTCGCAGAGGTTGTCGATGACGAGACATTTGAAAAGATCGTCGGCTTTCTGGATGAGCGCGTCCGGGCAGCTATTAAGGCGTCATCGTTCGAGTCGAATATTCGCGATTTTATCGGCCGCCGGCTCGACGAGCTCGTCAATTCCGAAACGCCGCTCGGCAAGATGTTTACCGACGATGCGGTCGCGTTACTAAAGGAAAAGGCCAACGAGCAGATCGCACCCGCGATCCGCCAGCTTGCCGAGCTTGCCGGGACCGAAAAGACACGCAGCCAGATCAGCTCGCTGATCAAGCACGAGGTACACGACTATTACGAAAATCTCTCTTTCTTTAAGAAGATATTCGTCTCGCGCGAAACCTTGCTCGGCGAGGTTGACGAGCTGGTCAACGAAAGCCTGCCAAAACGGATCGAAGAAACGCTAAACGGCACCTACTTTGCGGAAGAGGCTCGCAACTTTATCGGTTCGAGCATAGACAATGCTCTCGGCAAACCGCTGCCCGTCGTTATCGGAGCGGTCGCGCCGCACCAACTCTCGCGTCTCAAAGATCAGGTGACAAAGTCAGTCCTCAGCCTGCTGCAAAGCGATGAAACGGCCGCCGGAATTACAAATTACGTCCGGACAACGCTCGAAAAGCTCCGTCCGCACAGCATCGATGCAATCCTGCAGACGTTCCATCCCGAATCTGAAGAAAAGCTAAAATCGCTGCTCGCTAACGGCCTGCTCGAGATCCTCGCCCGCGAGGAAACCTCGAATATCATTAACGAAATACTAGCCGGCCAGATCGACCGGCTGCTATCGGTGCCGATCGGCAAACTCAGCGACCATATTTCAGAAACCAAACTACGCGAGGCGAGCACCTCACTCACCGACGCGATCATCGCCGCCGTCCACTCAAAACTGCCCGACGCCGTCGCCGAATTCGACGTCGCCGGCCTGGTGCGCGAAAAGATCCGCAACTACCCGCCCGAAAAGCTCGAATCCCTCGTCATGTCAGTCGCCAAAGAACACCTCCGCACAATCGAACTCTTCGGCGCCCTTTTTGGCTTTTTCATCGGCGTTTTGCAGGCAATCCAGTTCTATATTTACGCAAGATAATCTGGGAATATCAGAGATGCGCCATATATTGGAAAAGGGTTAACATAACCTGCCAGCATCGATTGGAACGCAGGCGACCTCGCCTGCAACGCCGGTTCCTCCGGCGTGACGTACTTGTCATCCCCCAACTTGACCCACAACTACGCTCGTCAGCGTCCTTAAGAAAGGACGCTTGCAGGCGAGGGCGCCTGCGTTCCCGGCGCACACGTTTGCCCGCTTAACGCAAAATAGCTATCGTTGAACAAATGGGGAAGCGATTCGTATCAACCTGAGATAGCCCTGCCGGATGCCGGCATATTCGGGAAATGCGGTTCGAGCGGGGTGGACAGCCAAACCATATCAATTCACAAATGTTTTATTTACATGACTGACACTTTACATCAGGACGTGATCCAGCGGATTGCGAGGGACGAATTTGGGGCGGAGCCGGAGCTTATTACGCGGATGACAAATGGCATCTGTAATGAGGTTTATACGGTTGCGGTCCGTGGACGCGAGTATATTTTTCGCCTTAACGCCGAACCGCGGTTTATGCTTGGGTCGCATAATCATATTCCATTGTTTAAATCGAAGGGCATACGAGTGCCGGAGATTTTGGCTGAGGACCTGACGAAGAATGTTGTTCCGATTGCGTGGCAGATTCAAAGCAAGCTGCCTGGCCGCGACATAAATGAGGTTATCGCGACTCTAACCGACGACGAATTGACAGCCATCGGCAGCGAGATTGCAAACGTGTTTCGGCAGCTGCATGATGTGCCGAATAGCGGGAAATTTGGTGTTTTGTGGGGCGACGGCCGTGACCTAGTCGATTCGTGGTCGGCTGAGGTTGATCGCGTTATTGAGGTCGTCATCGGGTGGGGACGCAGCAGCGGTGTTTTGGATGCCAAGCTCGAAAGGGTGTTGCGGTGGATCAGTGAGGAATACAAGCCGTATTTTAACCGCATTAGGCCATATACGTATTTCGGCGATATTGCGGGCAAAAATGTCATGGTCAACGATGGCCGATTCTCAGGCCTCGTCGATCTCGATGCTCTCGCACAGGGCGACCCGCTCGAGGCAATCGGGCGAATCAAGGCCAGTTGGTACGGCACGCATCACGGCGAAATTTACAGCAACTCCGTCATGGATGAGCTCGGGCTGCACGCCGAACAGCGTAAGATCGTAACAATGTATGCCCTGCTTAATCGAGCGTTCTGGACGCTCGAGAATGGCCATCGGTTTAACCGGAACACAACCAGCGTCATCGACCGCGAACGCGAAATAAACGATAAACAGGCCGTGGATAGGCTATGGGCGGACTTGCACGGTGAAACGCGGCCCGTGGAGCTCAAATCTACCGCACCCGAACCCGCTGCCGCGATTTTACCCGTCCCGGTTCTAGCGGAAACGCCCCGCAGGCCGGGCCGCCCACGCAAAGTGCCATTGCCTGAGCCTGACGCAGCACAAGAATCTCAGCCGGAAGCGATACCGAAACAGCCCGTTCAGCCGACGCATGTTCAGGAAATAGAGCCGGTTCAAACAAACACGGTAACACCGCCGGAACCGGGGCCGATGCCAATGATTTCAAAACCGGTTGGCGAACCTGACCAGGTACTTCCGGAATTTGAGCTTACGGGTGTTTTTGCCGACTTCGAACCGGTTTCCCAAGCGGTGCACGCCGCTGTGCCGACGCCGTCTGTTTCCTCGCAAAAAGTCGCCCTTGAGGCGAGCGGCCTGTCTAAAACCTATACGAGCGACGGCGTCGGGTTTAACGCCCTAAAAAATGTCGATCTTCGTATCCAACAGGGCGATTGCATCGCGATCGTCGGTAAATCCGGCAGCGGCAAATCGACATTGATGCATCTGCTAGCCTGTCTGGATGCACCGACTGAAGGTTATGTTTATGTGGATGGTGACGAAACGTCAACCATGTCCGAGCCTGAAAAAAATAGGCTCAGAAACGAGAAGTTTGGTTTTGTTTTTCAACAGTTTTTCCTCAATGGCCGCGAGACGGTTTTTGAGAACGTCGTGCTGCCGCTGCGTATTCGCGGGGCTTCTGATTTTGACATGATAACCGACGCAGACGAAGCTCTGGCCGCCGTCGGCCTGACCGATAAATCTGAAAAAAAAGCCAAAGACCTGTCCGGCGGTGAAAAGCAAAGAGTCTGCATCGCCCGCGCCCTTGTCGGCCGGCCGCAGGTGATCTTTGCCGACGAGCCGACCGGAAATCTCGATTCGAACACCGGTGCGGCGGTTGAGAATATGTTGTTTGACCTGAATCGTAACAAAGGTATCACGCTCGTCATCGTCACGCACGATCCGGATCTTGCAAAGCGGTGCAGGCGAATCGTTGAAATGAAGGACGGCCAGATCGTCGGCGAATATCGCGGGGAGGCATCGATCTAATGAAATTTTGGGATCTCATAAAACTTGCCAACCGCAATCTCTTTCGCAATAAGCTGCGAACATTTTTGACTGTCGCGGCTATATTTGTCGGCTCGTTTACCCTGACGATGACAAATGGCATCGGCGACGGCCTCAGAAGTTATGTAGAAACTCAGGTCAAAAGCCTCGAGGGTGACGCGGTAATATTTGTCCGCCGAAAGATAGAGGAACCCAAGGACGCACCAAGCCGCGACGCTCCGTCCGAGTATAAGGATGAAGCGGCCGAGGCGCCGCCAACAAACGAAATAGACCTTTCGAGTATGCTGGTCACGTTGCCGCAGATGGAAAATGCGGTTCGTGATATTCCCGAGGTCAAAACCGTTACTCCAAGTTATCCAATAGACGCTGAGTATATTACGCTCGACGGAGTTAAGAAGTACAACGCTTATCTGGGCATGATATCACAAGGGCTGACACAGAAAACGGAGGTTGGCACAACCATTACCGGCCCTAACCAAATCGTTTTGCCGCTCGGTTTGGCAAAGGCCCTCGACCCTCAGATCGAGAATTTGGTTGGAAAGTATGTAACGATTGGTTACAAAAATGCCGCAAAAATGATGCAGACGCGTTCCGTCGAGGTCGTCGGGGTAGCCACAAAAGGATTTAACACGATGACGACCTCGCTCGTCGATTCACAGACAGCGGCATCGATCTACAGCGACCAGCGCGACATCATGGACCGTGGAAAATTTGGGAGTTTCACGCTTCAACTCACATCAGCGGACCAGACAAAGATCGAGGCCCTCAAAAAGAAGCTTGAAGAAAAGGGCTTCACCGCCGAGACCATCGCCGACCGCCAAAAACGTACGTACGACGCAATCGGCATCTTTAAGGTCGGCATGAGCCTGGTTGCGTTTATTGCCCTGCTCGCCGCATCGTTCGGCATCATAAATACGCTCGTAATCGCCGTCCTCGAACGCACAAAAGAGATCGGGCTGCAAAAGGCCCTCGGCATGGGACGCGGAAAGATCTTTGCAATCTTCTCGCTCGAATCCGTACTCATCGGATTCTGGGGTGCAGTGCTCGGTATCGTCGGAGCCATTATCATTGGGCTGATTGCAAATCAGGTCCTCATCCGGGCCTATGGTGCGTCGTTTGAGGGATACACGCTTTTTGTTTTCACAATACCGTCGATATTGCTGGTTATGGTGATCGTCTGCGCGATTGCGTTTGCTGCTGGCGTTTTGCCGGCAATTCGGGCCAGCCGGTTAAACCCGATAGAATCTCTGCGATATGAATAAGATACTGCTGTCGTTAATATTAGCCCTCGCCGGTTTGGCCCCGGCCATTGGCCAAACGCCGGGCACAAAAATGCCCGTTCCGCTCGGCGGAAATTCCTGGATCACCACTCGTTCCAAAGCGGGATCCGAACGCGTGACGCAAAATGGCGTGACCGGCTGGAGCGAAAACGACACAGTGATCAGCACCTACGTCTATCTCGCAAAAACCGGTACGCTTTCCGTCTCGGCAAACCTTGCGGCACCAAACGGCAAAAGTTTGCTCAAGTTTACTGTGGGCGGCAGCTCAAAAACGCTCGCTGTCGCGGGCCCGGAAACGGAATACAAGATCGGCGACTGGAAGATCGCAAAACGCGGATACACGCGTATTGACATTACCGGCCTCAGCAAAACCGGCGCCGTTTTTGCGACTGTCAAAGAGCTGCTAATAGCGGGCTCCGCCGTTGATGCGAATACGGCTTTTGTCAAAAATAATGAGGGCAACTATTTCCACTGGGGCCGCCGCGGGCCGTCGGTACACCTGCGGCATGACGTTTCGGCGGCCGGCGGTGATATCGAATGGTTTTATAGCGAGATAACCGTTCCGACAGGAAACGACGTGATTGGCTCGTATTACATGGCAAACGGGTTTGACGGCGGGTATTTTGGTATGCAGGTAAATTCGCCGACCGAACGCCGCGTTCTGTTTTCCGTCTGGAGCCCGTTCAAGACCGACGATCCAAAAAAGATACCCGAGGATCAAAAAATCATCCTGCTCAAAAAAGGGAAAGACGTTTACACAGGCGAGTTTGGCAATGAGGGCTCAGGCGGGCAGAGCTACCTAAGATACAACTGGAAGGCCGGAAATGCATACCGGTTCCTGCTCCGTGGCCAGCCTGTCGCCAACAATTACACTAACTACACCGCCTGGTTCTACGCCCCTGAAGAAGGTTCGTGGCGGCTCATTGCCAGTTTCAGCCGCCCGGCGACAAACTCATATCTCAAGGGCCTCTATTCGTTCCTCGAAAACTTTGCACCCGACACGGGCTATATCACTCGCAAGGCCTTTTATCACAATCAATGGGTCCGCACGACAGGGCAAAAATGGGCCCCGGTCACAAAGGTTCAGTTCACCTACGATGCAACCGCCAAAAAAGGCTACCGGCTCGATTACAGCGGCGGTGTTGAGGACGGAAAATTCTATTTGCGCAACTGCGGATTCTTTAACGACAATACGGCGTTTCAAAGCGTATTCACGCATCCCGTTACCACCTCGCCGCCCGCCATTGATTTTTCAAACCTGGAATAGGCCGCCGTTTACCGCCGACAGGTTGGGCAGGCTCGCAGACCTCTCAATTCCTGGTCGCAGGCTTGTAGCACGTTGAATCTTGGCCGCGATATACGGTAAGGTATTGCAAACACGAGGCACACTATTATGAAACGAATCCTGTCGGTCTTGATCGTAGTTTTGACGTTTGGTTTTTCGCTCAACGCTCAGCCCGCACCTGACGCTGCGGAACTTACGAAGCTGCTCGATGAATTTCTCGTCGGAGCGGGGAAGAACGACGCCGCGGTTCACGATCGTTTCTGGGCCGACGACCTGATATACACGCGTTCGGCCGGAGCACGCGTCAACAAAGAAGACCTGATGAAAGGCGTCCGCTCGGCCCCGGCCGCCAAAGCCGGCGACCCTGTTACGGTTTACTCCGCCGAGGATGTTCGCATCCAACAGTACGGCAACGCCGCGGTCGTGGCATTTAAACTGGTCGGGAATACGACAAGGTCAGATGGCACAAAAACAGTTTCAAATCACCTAAACACCGGCACGTTCATTAAAAGAAACGGGAAATGGCAGGTAGTCGCGTGGCAGGCAACCATAGTCCCAGACCCCAAGGCAGCGACGAAAACAGCCTCAGAATCAACCAACACTGCCCCAAAAACACTCGTGATGACGCCGGCATTGCCGCCGCCCGCTCCGGGCCGGACATATCTAAAAGGCCCGCGTGGCGGCTGCTACTATCTGAATTCAAGCAACGCAAAGGTCTATGTCGATCACGCCTACTGTAAGTAGGCAGATGGTTCTATCTAAAACTATTTGAACTTTTCCAAATGGCTGGTCGTTACACATTTCAGCTAACGCGTTTCATCTGGAGGAATTTAATATGAAAAAGATTGGTTTTTTGATTTTTGCGGCTGCCCTGGTTTTTGGGCTGATTTTTGCAAATATGTTCTCGTTCGGCAAGGTTTCCGGTAAATTTGCCAATTTTTCATTCGGTTTTAAGGGCGTAAAGGGTTCCGGAAAAACTGCGTTGGATGTTCGAAACGTGTCTGATTTTAAGGCGGTCGATGTCGGCGGCGTCTTCGATGTTGAAATCACGGCACAGAAGGAATTTGCCGTCGAGATCGAGGCCGACGACAACCTTTTGCCGCTTATCTCGACCGAAGTAAGGAACGGCGTTCTGCACATTGGCACTGAGAGCAAGGTATCGCCAAAGAGCCGCATGGTCGTTCGCGTTTCCGCACCAGATATTGACCATCTCGATGTTTCAGGTGCTGCTACCGTAGCGCTTAACAATATCAAAAATTCGAGTCTCGGCCTTGATACTTCCGGTGCATCGAAAATTTCCATTTCCGGCGAAACAGCTAGTTTTAACGCCGACATCAGCGGTGCAACGAAGATTGACGCCGAAAATCTAAAGACGATAGATTCCAACCTGGATGCGAGCGGAGCGAGTTCCGTGACCGTCAATGTCTCGGGTACCCTCCGTGCGGCGGCCTCCGGGGCGAGCAATATCCGCTACACAGGCTCGCCGACAAGCGTAGAAAAAGACTCTAGCGGCGGGGCCCGCATTTCAGCCAAATAGGTTTGAGGCGATCCCGGCGGCATGAATCGCCCGGTTCGCTAACCATCAATCCGGACTAAAAATTCCTCGATCTGTCGTCGCAGATCGAGGATTTTTTCGTTGCCCTAACAAGGCTTATAATTGTCTCTTGCCAAACCTGTCTATGAGGCATAAATCTCGGCGAAGTTTTTTTTGCTATTTGAATTTTTTTTGCACTTTTTTTGTCGATTTTCATCGTTTTTTGAGCGAAAAATGGTCCGATTTCTTAGCCCATCACATTCGAAATCCTGTCCGAATTGTTGTCAGAATGGAAGTTAAATTCCTGTTAAACAGCTCGAAAAAAACCTGTGGATTTCGGTTTGCTTACGGGTATTTTTCATGTTAGTCTGTTACCCGTTTCCAGTTAATTGATTTGCTGTAAACTATTGATAATAAACAGCTTAATGCATTACCTTAAGGTTTATGCGCTTATTTTTGGCGGCTGTGGATTTATTGTTGATAACAAGCAAACCAGGAAACTATCCAGCGGGCGAAAGCTACCAAACAAACGACTTCTGAGATTAACGCGGCCGCGGGCCTAGACCTACGTTCAACCGCCGCGACATTAAATTTTAAGAGATTGCCTTAAGCACTCTTTTGTTGACTACTACATTGAAAGAAACTACGCCAAAAACTACCGTCTGGAACGATATCCTAAGCATCGTCAAAACCCGTCTCAACTATGATGTTTATAATACCTGGTTTCGCCCGATTAGGTTCGAGGGCCATGTCGAAGACGACCGCAAGTTAATACTTCGCGCCGGGCAGGTAACAAAAGATTGGGTCTGCCTATACTACACCGAAATGCTCGAACAGACGCTTGACGAGCTAAACCTCGCCGGCCATTCATTTGAATGGCAGATCGACCAGGACGAACCGCTGCCGCCCCAGTTTGACGACGAACCGGATGCCGATTTCTTCTTTTCGCCCAAAGCAACCGGTGCCCGCGTATCCCCGAGCAATCATTCGTCGCACATGATCGACATCGAACCGGTCGAGGATGGTTTAAACCCAAAATACACCTTCCAAAAATTTGTCGTCGGATCATGTAATCAATTTGGCCATGCCGCAGCCAAGGCAGTTGCGGAAACGCCTGGCGCCACATACAACCCGCTGTTCATGTACGGCGGCGTAGGGCTCGGCAAGACGCACCTAATGCACGCTATTGGCCACTCCATCAAGGCCCGCAGCCCTCATATGCGTGTCGCGTATATCACAAGCGAGCGTTTTATGAACGAGTTGATCAACGCGATCCGCTTTAACAAAACGCCCGCATTTCGCGACAAATACCGCTCAATCGACGTTCTGCTGCTGGACGACATACAGTTCCTGGCCGGCAAGGAGCGTACACAAGAAGAGTTTTTTCATACATTTAACACTCTGCACAATAGTCAGAAACAGATTGTAATTTCGAGCGATTGTCCGCCGCGTGAAATACCGACGCTCGAGGAACGGCTGCACTCGCGTTTCGAATGGGGACTGATCGCCGATCTAGAACCGCCCGATCTCGAAACAAAGGTCGCAATCCTCAAGCGAAAAGCTGACATGGACGGCATTCATCTGGACGACGATATAGCGATATATATTGCCGGCAAAGTAAAGAGCAATGTTCGCGAACTCGAAGGCTCATTGGTCCGCCTTGTGGCAATATCGTCAATGAAAGGAGTTCCGATCTCAAAAATGCTCGCTCAGGAGTCGATGAAAAACATACTCGACGCCGAGCGTCCAGCGGGGCTGACGATGGACCACATCGCCCGAACAGTCGCTTCGCATTACAAGATGACGGTCGATGAGATCAAGGCCAAGAGCAACTCGCGCGGCATCGCCGTGCCGCGACAGGTGGCCATGTATTTGTGTAAAAGATTGACCAGACACAGCTTTCCCGAGATCGGCCGGGAGTTTGGCGGCAAGCATCATACTACTGTTATGCATTCGGTTGACAAGATCAATACGCTGTTCAAAGATGACAGAAATTTCCACAGGGAGATCAGCGGCCTTATCGATAGTCTTTGCAGTTAGTTACGGATGTTAAGTTTATGTATGCCGGAATACATAATCCACAAATTGCATTAAACCGATAGAGCTATAACCCGTTTGTTTGCAGGTATTTGAAATAAGATTTCCACTTTTCCGCAGATGCCGAAAAATTGGCCTGTGGACATCGGTGGGAAACTCAAGGGTCTGAAAAGGCATTCACAGGCCAGTGTAGTTTTCCACAGGTTTTCCACAATAGCCTGTGGATAGAAAAGTGATTATTTTATAAGGGCTTAGGATGGTTTTTCACATTTACACAGGGCCTATTTCTGGTACTAGGATTTAAAATGGATTTATTTCTTCTATAAGTTTTAGAATGGCGAATCGTGAATTGGCAATGGACCGACTGACATCGGCATAGTCAACGGAATATAATTAGGCAGGAGAATTTGAAAATTATGGAATTCAAGATCAAACAGAGCATTTTAAAGGAAGAGCTGGGATACATACAGGGCGTGGTCGAACGCAAGACGACGATCCCGGTTCTCTCAAACATTCTCATCGAATCACTCGGCGAGGGTGAAGTTCGAATTATCGGGACTGATCTTGACTGCACGATCCGCTGCGATGCCGAGGCTGAGATCATTAGGCCGGGTGCGATCTGCATCCAGGCCCGCAAGCTGTTTGACATCGTCCGTGCCCTGGAGCACGGCGACGTGCATTTCAAAAAAGAGGACAACGAATGGGTGACGATGAAGGCGGGCCGGGCGAGCTATCGGCTGGCCGGTGTGAGCCGCGACCAGTTTCCTGAGATTCCCAGCTTCAAATCGACGCCGCTCAAACTCGCGGCCGACACGTTTGCCTATTTTATCCGCAACACCGCATTTGCGATTACCAACGAGCAGTCGCGATTTACACTCTCGGGTGCCAAATTTATTATCGGCGACGGCTCGGCCAAAATGGTCACGACCGACGGCCACCGCCTCGCCTATGTCGAGCGTGCAATCGACGACAAAGAAGCAGTCATGGACACGCTGATACCTAAAAAAGCCCTGCTTGAGCTGATCAAGATCAGCCGCGGCGTCGGCGAGGTTGCCTTTGGCGAGGACCCTAATCATATCTTTTTCGAGACAGAGGGACGACTGCTCATCACCCGCAAACTCAGCGGCCAATTCCCGAATTACGAAATGGTCATGCCAAAGGACAATGACAAATCCGTCGTTTTTGACCTCGAAGAAATGCGCTCCGCCGTTCGCCGCATGTCGCTCATCGCAGATGACCGAAACCGTTCGATTCGACTAAATGTCCGCGAAGGCGAGATAGAAGTCAGTGCCAAATCTGCCGAAGAGGGCGAAGGCACCGAACTAGTCCAGGCCGACTACTCCGGCGAAGAGATCCAACTGGGCTTTAACTGGCAATACCTGCTCGAATTCCTGACCAACGCCGCAACCGGTGACGTGTTTTTGACGGGCGGCGAATCTGCGGCGGCGGACGCCACGGTTAGCGATTCAGAAAGTGCTGCTTCTGCCAATGGCTCGGCCGCTGCCACTGCACCAGCGAGAGAAGGTAAAGCCCCGCTCCGTATCACCTTCGAATTCAAAGACCCCAACGCCCAAACCCAAATGTCCATCGCCGGCGAAACCACCTACGACTACAAATACATCGTCATGCCGCTGAGGATATGATTTAAATAATCTCAGGTTCTCCCACCCTGAATAACCGTTCACTACCTACGAATGACCCCAGCCGAAACAGGACTAGCCATGGCAAAAGCGGCAAAAACGAGTTTGCCGTACGTTGGCGGCGCCTGGAAATGGATCAAATCCCGTTATTACCCAAAACCTCCAATTAATACTGTCGGTTTTGCAGTCGGTATAGAAGTTTTAGATGAAGCATGTCGGGGACAAATAGAAGAAGATTTTATCCGGACGTTAGAAGGCCTTCTGGAAAAAAGTCAGTCTGCAAAGCCCATCAAATTGGTGAGGATTCCTGAACCGTTGATAAAGAAAATTAAGGATCCATTGAAAGACGGATTGAAAGTTCTTAGGAAAAGCCATTGCGTTTTCTTGATTCATGGAAAGGCCCGAATTCGTAACTTTCAAGGAAAGGCTCACTACGTTCTCGACTTAGAAGCCGTGGTAAAACATGACGAGATTGAAATAGTCCGTAGCCATCTTCTCGCAAATGAAATGAGAAGCTTGCTGCCGACGCGAACGAATATATCAGGAGAGAATGACTTAACCGAATTCGAACTGAATGCTGCGAATGTTCATTTGGCGGCTCTTTATATTATTGCTTCGGCGGCTTTTCTATCGAGCGATATTGATTTTTCGCTGGAGTTGTTTCGCTGCTCAATGGTAAGCTCGCAGCGTCCAACGGCGGTATTTCGGAGACTCCATCCAAACGTCAGTTACGCGTGAACACAACTCTAAATCTTGGTTTTGTCAATCTCCATAAAGCGGGTGATTTTCAATGGCAATGGAGGAAATCCAGAAACATAGAAGATCTTGAGAAAATGATGGAACATCTCATGGAAGGAGGCCCGTATAAAGACAGCTATTATACGGCAGTCCTGAGTTCTCTATATTATTTTGTTAAGGATCGCTCCACCCAACGCGCCCGTAAAATACTAGTTCCGTGGAGAATAAAGGCATTGACAGATGCTACGGGAGCCTTCGACGAGGCTTTTTTTTACGCATATGACGGTAAATTGAAGGATTCCGTACGTTGTTACAATAAGGCCTTCAAGAAAGAAACCAGTAGCCAAATTCTAGTTGAAATCGAGGAGTTTCTTCTTTGGATATTATCGGATGAACCGAAAAAAAAACAGTTCCATTTCTGTCTCGGGTTGATAAATTACTTTGGAAAAAAGGACATGATTACAGCTAAAAAAGATTTTGAAAAGTTTCTTCGATTAACTGATGACACTGAATTCAACGATCAAAGAGAGTTGGCTAAAAAATACCTAGATGAGATAGCCGAATGACCATGCACGTGTACTAGTTCCTTGTGGCTATGCCGCCACTCATTATCTAAACCCCATTCGCGATCATGAAAAAACCGTCGAAGACGGTGGTATATTTGTAGCCCACATCGCAAGATGTGGGAATGAAAAACCAATAAATAGAGCCATCGAAGATGGCGGCATAACAAAACACCGTTGTGAGGATCCTTTTTGGCGATACGGATTATGCCGCCGTTTTCAACGGCTCTGATACGGGCGTGGGCTGTACCCACATCTTGCGATGTGGGCTACAATTATGTCGTCGGCTTTGCCGACTAGACTGGAAAACTAAAACCTAGAACCTAAGGCCTAAAACCTAAAACCTAAAACCTAAAACCTCAATCCTGATGCCTGAAATCTAGAACCAAAACCAACCAACGCCCTATGTCTCATACTCACACTAATTTACTGAGCCATGTTGTTTTTAGCACTCAAGGTCATTTGCCGCTGATCAGCTGCGATATCAAATCAGAACTCTTTGCATACATGGGTGGCCTCGTAAAGGAATTAAAGGGCAAGCCGATCATCATCAATGGTATGAGCGATCATGTTCACATGCTGATCTTGCTGCCGCCGAATGTGTCGGTCTCAGATGCAATGCGGTTTGTCAAAGCGAATTCGTCGAGGTGGGTGAAGGAGCGATTTGGCAAGAAGTTTGCCTGGCAGAAAGGGTTTGGAGCTTTCAGCGTATCGCGTTCGAGTGTCGATCTGGTTACGAGATATATCAAAGATCAGGAACTGCATCACAAAGGGTTTGATTTCATGACTGAGTTCGTTTCACTTTTGGACAAGAACGAGGTGGATTACGATGAAAGGTACCTATGGGATTGATCGCAGTCTAATCCCCATTCAGAACCGCCCTTCTGCGCAGCGTTTAGGGTCGTAGGCCGTCAATTTTGGTTTTGCAATTCCTTGATTATCTCTACCCACAACTCCAATGTCTGATCGACATAACTTATCCGGCCGATGAGGTAGGGACGTATTTCGGCGGTGTACCGTTGGCGGAGAAGGTGTGTGTCCAGGTTTGCATTTTTTGCGAGAAAGCTGACATCGGCGCGGTCTTGTGGGGCGTCGCGGCTGATCTTTGAGAGGACGATGTCATGCGGTTCCATCACGAATAGTTTTAAGTGAGCAAATATGGATGGAGTAATGTCGATAAGACGGGCTTCGTAGTTATCAGGGACTATGGCGACAGTTCCGACGAGATCAAGATATACCCGGTGCTTTTGTGAAGCTGAGAATTCTTTCCGGCGATGGCCAGCAGCATCTTATGGTGCGAACCGACTACACCGCTCATCACATCGACATCGGAGGTCGTGCGAGGCAGACCGAAAAGATGATCGATCGCAAAGCCGCCAAAACAATGAAACGAAACGCCCTTGCTTAGTGACCCGTCGATCTCGGTCAGAAATGATCGCCACGGTTCGGGAATGGGCCTATTCAGTTCCATATCTTATGTGTACCGGCGAGAGATATGTCAACAAACGCCAGCGACGAGCTTCTTCGGGCCGGTTTCTCTCCATCCATTTCCGTTCGGCTTTGGTCATTGATTCGTTACAGAGCGTTTCTTCACGAAATAGTAATGAAGCGGCTAATTCGAACTCGGCTCGGCCTAGTTTTGCGGCAACGCGGCTGTTGTTTCTCGTTTCGGCGAGCCTACAGGCTACGTTTATGAGATAGCCGAGCCGGTTCTGTAAATTGTTGAGTTTGGCAGCGCTAACTAGTGCTTTCCAGTCCAGATCGGGATACCGAAGCATAACCCACGGCAGGGCTTCTACAAGCCTCGCATCCCTATCATCTGCTTTGAGGGCCGAAACCAAAACTTCCAAAGGGTTTTTTGGCCGAGACGGTTTAACGTGCGAAAAGCCTTCGTAACCTAAACCGGAGAGTTCCGACGCGAGTTGGGCATCGGTTACGCCGTGGGCCGCGAACGATCCCTCATCGACTGGCAGTTGCGTTGGAGAAAAGTGAAATAGCGCAACCGCTTTTTTTTTCAGATCATACGAGAGCGGCCGTTTTCCTTTTTCGAGCATTGAGAGATAGCCCTGTGTTACGCCCAGGTGGCGTGCTGTCTCGACCTGTGTGCGGTTGGCTCGTTTGCGGGCTAGTTGTAGTTGCCGTCCGGTCATATCCACCTTTAATAGTAGATTAGATTTAGAAATATAACAAGTCTGTTATATTTCTGCTGCATCAATAATGCCGCTCGGTTGCGGTAATCGGAATCCCTGATATAATCTTCGGCTATGAAAAACAATTCATCGCTCGCGGGAATTCGCTTTGCTGCGTTTATACTCGTTTCTGTCAGCCTTTTTATTCCAAAAACTATGTTTAGCCAACGGACACAAAAGCCGATATTGCATGGGCGGCATTGGGTTGCCGTTACGGGGAAACCGTTGGCGGCGACGGCCGGGGCGATTGTTTTTCAGAAGGGCGGGAACGCCGTGGATGCGGCGTGTGCGATGATCGCGGCGACTTCGACCATGTGGGACACGCTGTCG
>Ga0138256_10001112_pt1 | contig 28825 bp, 24 predicted proteins | sample KNB2016incub_MG_FD_105486 | JGI IMG/M metagenome (GOLD analysis project Ga0138256, IMG submission 105486) | Active sludge microbial communities from wastewater in Klosterneuburg, Austria - KNB2014incub_MG | ecosystem: Engineered > WWTP > Activated sludge > Unclassified | place: Austria... | reverse complement strand
TCGATACCGAAGTCATCACCGACGCCGTCAGCAGAGGTAATGTTGATACAGGCAGAGACACTGGTCTGTCCGGGACCGGCGGTCCAAAAGGTGCCGAATGGCTGCCATCCTGCGCCATAGGCGCCAAATGTCATATCGGGCCACTGGGCCAGCACGCCGTCCATCACCCAGACGGCACGGGCCGGCAGGGCATTGCTCAGTGTCCGGGCTGAGAACCCCAAATAGTAGGTCTGTCCAGGACAGCACGGAATGGTCTGGCACCAAACGTCCTGCTGGTTGTTCACCCAGCTTACGTATCCGCCGTTACCGATCAGGAAGTTTCCATTGCCTGTTCCTTGGAATGGAGCGTGGTACCAATTCGCATTGGAGCCGACCGTATAGATGCCCTCATTCTGCAAGGAAGTCGAGGAATAGGTGTACTCGGAGCTAAAACCTGTGTTCCCGGCCGAAAAATTTCCGTTCACCACGAGATTGCCGCTGGGATAGCTCACTTGGCACCAATAATCGCCAGCACTCGTCACATTGATGTCCGGCGTGGTCTCCCCGGTGCTCCAGAGATAAACGCCGTATCCGGCTGGCCCGTGCAAAGTGGCTGTACCGCCTTGGCAGATGGTGGTGTCCGGCCCGATATCAATGGAACAGATAGGCTGGGCCTGAACAATGTGCCCAAGCGACCAGGCAAGCAAAAATGCTGCCCACCCCGTCCGTGATATGCGGTGGCCTTTCAAAGCGATATGGTCACTGGTCAAATTTCGGGCCGTTGCAGTGCAATATGTCACTATTGACGGACTATTCGTTCACGACGCTGTCAACACCCGGTTGATCCCTTGGTAAAAGTGTTCGTCCGTCCGAGTAAAGTGAAGACGCAAAAGTTCGCTCACGCGTTGGCTGCGGAGGCGGCTCTGTTCGTTGTGCACAATGGTGTTGAAACAAAGCAGGCCGCCGGGGGAGGTACACTTCCTCAGGTCGCGGATGAAGGGCTCCTCGTCCACGCCGGGGGCCAGGTCCAACTCATGGCAAAGATCCACCAGGACCAGATCGTACTCATTCCCATGATCCTGCACGAAGGCCAAGGCATCGCTTTCCACGAGTTCCAGGTCCCGCAGTTTGCCCACTTTGTAATAGGTTCTGGCCAATCGGAGCATCTCCGGATCGCCGTCCACACCAAGGATGGGGGTTGAAAGCCCCATTTCCTTGCGCAAGATCCCGGCGGCACTGCCTGCGCCGAATCCAAGGATAAGTACACTTTTAAGTTGACGTTCAGCTACTTTAAGCTCGTTCAGGCATTCCTGCCAGACCGCATGGAGGCTCCCATAGCTCTGGTTGGCATTGCCGCTGTTCACCACCAGATGGCCACCCTCCCATGCCATGCGGAGCGGTCCGTATTTGCCCGGGCCTTCCCAAACCGTGACCGGCCACACGTAGCTCAGCAAGCACTTCACAACAGACATGCTGCAAAGATGGGCCATGCCCCCCTGCCTAACTTCGCGGCCCAATATTCTGCTTTGGAACGTATTTCAGCAATTACGAGGCACAAGCTGCGCAAGCTGCTGAAGTATGCCCTTGTCACAGCCGCCATTGGTGCGGTGTTGACCCTTTTGAGCGGCCATGGGGGACTGCGTTTCCTGCTGGGCTGGGTGTTGCTTGGCACTTGGACCGGCATTCTGGAAGAGTTTCTCTTCGGCAGGCGATTCCGGTCGTTGGCCATACCTCTTCAGTTTCTGGGCAAGGCCTTGGCCGTGAATCTTTTCACGATCGCCTTGTTGGCAGCTACCTTGGCTGCGAACCGTGGCCATACGCTCCCGTTCACCGGTGATGCAGGCCTTACCGTCGGGCATTTGTTGGCCTCCGGGGAGATCTTTCGCTTCGCCTTGCTGGTGGTGGTGGTAACCTCGGTATCCATTCTGGTCATCCAAGTGGAGGAATTCATGGGCCGCCGTTTCTTCATGGGCTTTTTGCTGGGCTGGTATGACAAGCCCCGCGAGGCGGAACGGGTGGTGCTCAGCATTGACCTGGTAGGCAGTTCAGCGCTTAACGAACGGCTTGGTGATCTGCTGTATTACCGGTTCCTGAACACTACGCTTTCGTTGATGACCGACTCGGTATTGCGCCACGATGCGGAGATCCACAAATACGTCGGCGACGAGGTGATCTTCACCTGGACCATGCGTGACGGCACGCACAATTTCAATTGCCTGGGGCTGTTCTTCGACATCAAGGAACGCTTGGAGGCGCACCGCCAGATAATGATGCGCGAGTTCGGCGTGGCGCCGGAGTTCAGGGGCGGCCTGCACGGGGGGCGCGTCATCACCGCGCAGGTGGGCCATATCAAGCGTGCCATTGACCTGAGCGGCGATGTGATGAACACCACCAGTCGCCTCCAGTCCCTGGCGAAGGAGCTGAAGGCGGACCTCATGATCACCCAAGAGCTGCGTGATCGCATGCCCGACGCCGACAAACGGTTCACCTTCGGGGATCTGGAGTTGCTCCGGGTGAAAGGCGGAAAGCGGCAGATGGGCGTTCGGACCGTGGCCCGGAAAGTGGTTGCTGCCACGCTCCAATAACGATCGACGAATGATGCGCTACCTTTTCACCTGCCTTGTCCTTTTCATGATCGGCCTTACGGGCATCCATGCACAAAGCGTGGTGCCTGTCATCACCTCGTATGGGCGTCTGGTGGTTTTTCAGAAGGGTGCCTTCCAAGAAGTGGACGCCCGCAAACCGCAGGCGTTGTTTCCCAGTGGTGACAGGCTGGCCTACCTGACCGATGCTGGAGACCTGAAGCTCTTCGCGGACGGGAAAGTGACGACCCTGCAAGGAGGTGAACCCGTGCAGGTGGGCATGTCCAAGTACCTCTTGGCCTGGAGGACAGGACCATCCTTGCGCATACCGGCCGCAGGAGGGTCGAAGATCCTTTGCCGCAGCGTCGGCCGTTTCACGGTGAGCGACAGTATCATCGCCTTCCATGATCAGATGCAGCAGACCCTTTCGGCCTATTGGAACGGGAGGGCCGTGCCGATCGCGGACGTGCTGATGACCAGTGAGGATGTGGTATGGAAGAGCGGTTCCAACACGCTTCTACTGTACGATCTGGGCCACCGGCGCGTGCTGCTATTCTATCGCGGCAGGGTCTCCGTGCTTTGTAACGGCGACGACCCGTCCCGCTCGGAAACGGGCGGTGACATGGTGGCGTACATGGACGAGTATGACGATACGTTCCGCGTGTTCAACAAAGGGGACGATTATGAGGTGGAACCGTTCGCCCCGGCCAGCTTTCAAGTGGGGAACGGCCTTGTCGCGTACGTGAACAGTTCAGGGTCGTTCAAGAGTTTTCAAGGAGGTCGTGTCTGGGACATCTCTGATTTTGCGCCGGATGAATACTGGGCACGGGACAGTGTGGTCGTGTTCCGCGAAGGGGACCTGTTCAAGGTGTTCAGCGGTGGGGCCGTACAAACGCTGGAGCGCACGATGCCTGCGCAATGGAAAGTATCCGGGGGCATGATCGCATGGCTGGACGTGAGCGGGGTGGTGCAGCTTTTCCATAACGGCGAACGGATCACTGTCAGCAAGGAATCTGGGATCTCCCAATTCGACCTCTTCCCAGACGCTGTTTCCTTTATGAGCAACAGCGGTGCCACCAAGGTCTGGTGGTCCGGAAAGCTGTATGATCACCACTGAGGTTTCTCCGTCAAAGACAAGGTGTAGAGTTCCACAGCGTTCCGCTTCCCCTTTAGCGGTATGCTGCCGATGGGAGTGACGGTGTACGGGAGCGAGCGCAGCGAAAGCATGTCCAGCAGCTCTTTGCTCACCAAGTTGTCCACGCCCATCACATTGCAACTGGCCTGGATGTGGGCTGTAGTGTTCACCACATCGCCACTGAAAATGGTCTGCTTCTTCACCATGCCCACCTCCCCGCTGGTTACCCGTCCAAAGTGAAAGCCCGCCTTGAAGACAGGCTCGGTGCCGTACGTGTTGCGGTAGTATTCCGCACGTTTTCGGAGTTTCTCACGGATGGAGAAAAAGCATTTGATGCAGCGGTCGTTGCGGATCCCCCTGTCCAGCCGCCAGCTCACGCTGATCTCGTCGCCCACGTACTGGTAGATCTCACCGCCGGAATAGACCACCGGGTCGGTGATGTCCGCATAGAGGTCGTTTAGCAGCTTGAAATATCGCGTATCACCGATGGATTCCGCAACCGACGTGCTCGATCGCATATCGAGGAACATGAAGATCCTCAGTTCCTGCCGGGGTCTGCGATAGCGGTCGATCAGGTAGCTCATGGACCCACCGCCGTATTGGTCGTTCAGGCGAAGGATCAGCATGGTACCGCCCATCAAAAGACCCCATTGGAGAAAATGGCCGATCATGCGCCATCCGCCTGCCGCAGCCGCCGGGCCATCGGGCCAGACCAGTGGAAGCAGCCAGTCCCATGAAAGCGTGACCGCGACCACGAGGCTCATCACGATCGCCAGACCATGAGTGAAGGGCAGCTTGCGCAATGGATCGTGCAGGAGGAAGATGTACCAACCGCCGAAAAGGAGACCGCCAACGAGGGCGTTTGAGAGGTGTACCCAGAGGATCCCCATGCGCTCCGGCGATGTGCCGGAATTGGCGAGCACGTTGCTTTCCAACATAGTGGTGAAGCCGGCTATGAGCATCCAAGCGCCCGTGATGCGCAGCGTGCGGCGGGTACGACGGCCTACTTTGGAAAGTGTGATGGACAGCTGGGCCATGCAAGTGCCGCGAATGTATTGCCGGACTGATGTGCCGGATGCATGTTTGACCCCAAAGCGTAGCCGAGGGTAGTTTAGCGGCATGGTAACCCGTCTCATGGCCAGTACGGTCCTGACCATTTCCCTTGTGCTCGCCCCGGCGATGGAAGTTCATGCACAACGCTTTAATGTGAAGCTTGAGGGTCAGGTCACCGAACTCTTCTCCGGAGACCCGATCAGGGGCGCTTTGGTGCGGATCCTGAAAGCCGGTCAGGAGGATCAGCAAAATGTCACCCGCTCGGACGGCCGGTATGAATTCACCTTGGAGCGCGGCTGGAAGTATGAGGTCTGGTTCAGCAAGAAGAGCATGGTGACAAAGCACGTGGTCATCGACACGCGGGATATCCCTCCATATCCTGATGTGCCCTTTTACGAGATGGACCTGCAGATGACGCTCTTCCCGTGGGTGGCGGACCTGGACCTTACGCCCTTCGAAGAGGCCCTAGGGCTGGCGGCATATAAACCCAGCGTGCGGAACATGAGCTGGGACATGCCATATACGCAGGAGAAGAGGCCTGTCTTTTCCAAGGTGATGGATGAGTATGAGAAGACCTTCCACGGCTACTACAAGCGCCGCGACCGCCGGAACCGGGAAGAACAGCGTTGATCAATCCCATGCCTCCAACAGCTTGACGGCCTCCATGGCCGGCCTCACGTCATGCACGCGCAAGATGTCCGCCCCGTTCAGCAAGGCCAGTGTGTTCAATACGGTGGTGCCGTTCAAGGCTTCTTCCGGCCGCGTGCCGAGCACTTCATTGATCATCCGCTTTCGGGAAAGGCCCACAAGCACCGGAACGCCGAGCTGCTTGATGGCGGGAAGTCCCCGCAGCAGTGCGTAATTGTGGTCCCGGTCCTTGCCGAAACCGAACCCGGGGTCGATCACAACGTCCGCTATACCAGCCTGCCGGGCCGCGTGTAGCCGTTCGGACAGGAATTTCACCACCTCGGCCAGCACGTTCTTGTAGAAAGGTGCATGTTGCATCTTTCGCGGGGTGCCCTGCATGTGCATCAGGACATAGGGTACGTGCAGGCCGGCCACGGTCGTCAACATGGCCGGGTCCATCAGTCCGGCGCTGATGTCGTTCACCATGGACGCGCCAGCATCCACCGCTTCCCCGGCAATGGCGGCCCTCCAGGTGTCGATGCTGATCATCGCTTCCGGGAACCGGTCGTGCAGTGCCTTGACCACGGGAATGACACGCTTGCGCTCTTCTTCCAACGGGATCTCCACCGAGCCCGGACGGCTGCTCGCTCCGCCAACGTCGATGACCGACGCCCCTTCGGCGAGCATCCGTTCCGCGGTCCGGAGGGCATCATCCACGGAAGCTTGGCGGCTTTCGTGATGGAAGGAATCGGCCGTCATGTTCAGGATGCCCATCACCGCCGGTGTATGAAGCCTCACCAACCGCCCGTGCAGGCCCCGCACAATATCTTCGCCGCCGCTGTTCACGCCGCAAAGTTCGGGCACACGCACAACCGATGGACAAGACCCTTCAGGAATACGACGCCGTTGTGGAAACGTGCATGGCGCTCTTCACCAAGAAGGCCCATGACTATGGCACGGCATGGCGGATCCTGCGGGTCTCTTCGCTCACCGACCAGGTGCTGATCAAGGCGCAGCGCATCCGCACGTTGCAACAGGTAGGGGAGAACAAAGTGGGTGAAGGCATCCGGCCGGAACTGGTGGGCATCGTTAATTATGCAGCGATGGCCTTGGTCCAGTTGGAGAAAGGCGTAGTGGACGCACCGGACCTCCGTGCCGGGGAGGCTACCAAAGCGGTCCGTGCCAAACTGGTCCAGGCGCGCGACCTTATGATGCGCAAGAACCACGACTATGGGGAGGCCTGGCGCAGCATGCGCGTAAGCTCACTGGTGGACTTGATCCTGATGAAGTTGCTCCGTGTGAAGCAGATCGAAGACAACCAAGGCTCCACCTTGGTCAGCGAGGGCATCGACGCGAACTTCCTGGACATAGCGAATTATGCCGTATTCGCGATGATCTTGTTGAACGAGGAGGAAGGTTAGTCGTCCTTCGGTAGTGAGAACGAGTTCATCATCGCCTCGGCCAGGAACAAATTGTCCTTGAACGCCTCCGGCGAAGTGGTGAAGGTCAGGATATAGGTCTTCTTGTCCTGCACCATCACACGTTGCGAACCATGCAGCGGCACGCCGTCAACCGTCCCGGTGAACTCCGTGCTGTACGCACCGGACGCATCCGGACCTTCGGAAGCGATCATTTCGGATCCCTTTGGAAGGTCCTTGGGCGAGGGGCCTTTAAGACGCTTTTCCTTAATGACCACGGATACCGCGGATACGGGGGAGAGCGCGTCCGCAACAGTCCGGAAGATCACGGCCGTATCTCCGTTCATCGCCGCGCCCAACTGCCATGAACCTGGATAGTTCATTGAGCATCCTTCGCCCTTCCACGTATTCCATGCAGGGATGGTATCGGTCACGATCCGGGTGACCACACGGGCATCCTGATCTTGGGAGAACAGGGAAGTGGTGAATGCCAAGAGGAGCGGCATTGTGAAAAATCTGACCATTTGAGCGGGTGTATGAAAGTGCCAAGGTCGCCATTGCACGGGAATTTAAGGTGAGGTTGGTCAATGAAATGAACATCGGGCTGTTGGTGGATAGTCCAAAAAGGGGCACATCCGGCTTGGATCCCAGTATTGACGGGGATAGTTTCGCCGCCTGCCATCAGTTGGCTGGAAACCCAAATGGAGCGAACATGCGACTTGCCACTTGTATCTTGATCATAGCGTTGCTGGGCATCTGCCAAGAAGCCTCGGCCTTCCGTCTGCACTTGAACGGCTTGGTAACGGACTATGCGACCCAGCAGCCGATGTCCGCCGCCCGGGTGCGCATTTATAAGAACGGCGTGATGCAGCGCGTGGCCCGGACCGGGGCCTTGGGCCAGTATTCCATCATTTTGGACAATCATGCCGATTACGTGGTGCGGGTGGACGCTCCCGGCTATCAGGTCAAGTGCATCACCATTGATACGCAAGGACTGGAATGGGAAAGCGACCGGCGTGTGAGCCATCTGGAGGTGGAGATGCGACTTCCGACCTTGCAAAGCGGTATCGACCTTTCCTATTTCGACCTTCCCCTCGGTATGGCGCGGTTCGAGCCGGCCACGGGCCTCACGCGCTGGAACATGACCTACGAGAGGATCGTTAATGCGGCCGCTCAAGAGGTAATGGCCAGGTATGACCAGCGATGTATGGAAATGGGAATGCCCGTCGCACGTGGCGACATGGAACTCGGGGCTTTCCTGGTCCACGAAAAGCGATAGGGGCGGTATGGCGTAAGCGGCCGGAAGATGACGGTAGTCCGGAACTGGAATTGGCAACCTTTCCCAAACGGGGAAATCGTTCTAAGTCTTGCGGGCTAAATTCGTCGGCTCCGGAGGCGGCTTTTTATTAGAACCTCTTGTCCGCGACCGGATCTCCCTATCATGCGCATCCTTCTATTTATCTGCCGCATCCTGGTCGGCGCCACGTTCATCATCAGCGGCCTCATTAAGGCCAATGACCCGGTCGGGTTCAGCATCAAGCTGGAGGAATACTTCGCACCCAGCGCCCTAGGCTTCCCTGGCTTATTCCCTTCTCGCTCGCGTTGGCCATGCTGGCCTGTTTGGCCGAAGTGGTGCTTGGTTTTGCCGTGCTGGTCGGCGGACGGATGAAGCTGGCCACGTGGTCCCTGCTGATCCTGACGGTCTTCTTCGGTTGGCTTACGGCATACACCGCCACCTGCGATCCACAGGGGAAATATGAGGTCGTCGTGAACGGGATCACGGAGATGCGCGATGTGACCTGCGTTACGGATTGTGGTTGCTTCGGTGATGCGATGAAGGGTTCGCTGGGCCGGCCCATGACACCTTGGGAGAGCTTTTCCAAGGATATGGCACTACTGGTTTTCGTGCTTCCGCTGTTCTTCTTCCGCAAGCGGATCAAGTTCAACACGTGGGGGGATGACTTGGCCCTGCTTCCGGTGTCCATGGTGCTGCTGGCCTTTTATTGCTGGGTGTTCGCCTGGTGGTTCCCATTGCTTTTCGCGGTCGGCGTATTGGCCGGGTACATGGTCATCAAGCGCATGCTGGAAGGCCCCCGGGCGGAATGGGCGGTGGCGGCTTGGGTCGCGGTGGCCATACTGGCCTTCATGTGGCATTGCTATGCCCATCTGCCGGTCAAGGATTATCGCCCCTATGCCATCGGCAAAAGCATCATCGAGCAGAAGGAGGAAGCCAAACCACCTGTCAATCTCACCTATGTGAGCTATCGGAACAAGACCACCGGCGAGGAGACGGAATACCTCACTTCGAAGCCCTATCCGTGGGCGGATCCGAACTTTGAGAATGTGCCGAACAGCACCCGTGTGGTGGAGGTGGAGCCGGGGGTCGCTTCACAGGTACAGGACTTCATTCTCTCGGACCGGGACGGGGAGGATGTGACCGATGATGTGCTGATGGCAGAGGAGCCCGTGCTGCTCGTGGTCGCGAAGACCATCAGCGACACCCGCACTGGCTGCCAGCCGGCCATCAACAAATTGGCGGAGGCAGCGGAAAAAGCCGGGTGGAAGGTGTACGGGTTGACCAGCAGCTCTTACGATGAATCCGAGGAATTCCGCCATGCCAACCAAAATATGTTCGATTTCCTCACCTGTGATGAGGTGACATTGAAAACGATGATCAGGAGCAATCCCGGAGTAGTTGTGCTTCAGCACGGAACGGTTCGCGGCAAGTGGCATTGCAACGACATCCCCTCCTTCGCGAAAGCCGGAAAAGCACTCCGGTGAGGCACCCGGTCTTTACGGCATCATCGTTGACAAACTGCTTGCGCGGTCGTCGGCGCAAAGATCCTTGCGGCGATCTTTGTATCTCAAAAGACGGATGTAGATGAGCGCGAGGACCATAGTGGCGGGGAATTGGAAAATGCACACGGACGTCGCAGATTCTGCCAACCTGTTGGATGCCGTAGCGGCTTGGTGCGCCGCACATCCGGGTTCCGTGGAAGTCATCGTGGCACCGCCGTTCCCATTCCTCGCCACGGCCATAGCGCGGGCCTCCAAAACCGGTGGAGCCATCGTCATCGCTGCGCAGAATTGCCATCAGGAAGAGCAAGGTGCGTTCACCGGAGAGGTGAGCGTACCCATGTTGAAGTCCCTCGGCGTGGGGGCCTGCATCGTGGGGCATAGTGAACGGCGCGAGTTCTTCGGGGAGACGGATGTCCTCATAGGGCGAAAGGTCGTCGCGCTTTTGAAGCACGGTCTTCAACCGATATACTGCTGCGGGGAGCGGAGGGAAGACCGCGAAGAAGGTCGCTATCTTGACGTGATCTCCACCCAGCTGCACAGTGCCCTTGGCTCGCTTCCGCCCAAGGATCTCGCGAAGATCATCGTAGCTTATGAGCCGGTCTGGGCGATCGGTACGGGACTGACAGCCTCACCTGAACAGGCTCAGGAGATACATGCCTTCATCCGTGCCGAATGGCGCGGGTTCATCGGTGATGCGGCGGATGACGTTCCCATACTTTACGGTGGTTCATGCAACCCGGGCAACGCTGCGGGTCTTTTCGCCGGCAACGACGTCAATGGTGGATTGATCGGTGGGGCCGCACTTGTTGCGGAGAAGTTCACGGAACTGGTGCGTATCGCACAGGAGGTGAAGAGCACGGTCTGATGCGCTACACAGAGGTCAACTTCTTGGTCAATCCCGTGGAGCCTTGGCGCGATGTGCTGATGGTGGAGTTGACCGAGGTCGGTTATGAGGGCTTCGAGGAGACCGCGCACGGGATAAAGGCGTTCATACCGACCGCCGAATTTGACCCCTCCGTCCTGCGGTCTTTGCTGGTCCCGAAGGATCCGCATGTCTCCGTGACCTTTACGGTGCATGAAGTTCCGGAAATAAACTGGAATGCCCGCTGGGAGCAGGAATTCCAACCGGTTGAAGTGGACGGAAAGGTATTGGTGCGCGCGGAGTTCCACCCGGCGGCACCACCATACGAGCATGAGATCATCATCACCCCGCGAATGGCCTTCGGTACCGGCCACCACGCCACCACCCGCATGATGGTCAAGGCCATGTTGGCCATGGACCTGCGGGGCAAACGGGTATGTGACCTGGGTTGTGGCACCGGCGTGCTCGCGATCTTGGCCGAGCGTCTCGGTGCCGCCGAAGTGGTGGCCATTGACCACGATCCCGTCGCCGTGGAAAACGCACGTGACAACGTGGCGATGAACCATTGTCAGCGCATAGTTGTGGAAAAGGGAGATACCGATCTGGCAAATGGCGCTGGCTATGATGCTATTTTGGCCAATATCGAGCGGAATACATTGGTACGGTCCATGGTTGACATGGCTGCAGCATTGGCGGCGAACGGAAAACTGCTCTTGAGCGGCTTTGTGCGGGAGGACGGCGAGGTGATGGCCAAGTCCGCCATGGACGCGGGTTTGAGGCATGTGTTGACACTGGAGGAAGGGGAATGGGCGTTTTCAGAATGGGAAAAATGAGATCCGGACTGCCGCATATGAAAAGTCTCTTTGCTTTCCTGTCCGTAGCTGTCTGCCTCATTGCGGTGCCCATGACCACCCGGGCGCAGACCGTGGTGTTCACCGATGACCAAGCAGCATACTTGGAAGAGATCACCGGCTTCTTGACAAGCGCGAATAAAAAAGAAGGTTCGGCCTTCATCGAGAACGTGTTCGCACCGTTTTGGAACGGAGGCTTTCTGGGCAATGAGCAGCGTTCACGTCTGGTGTCCATCTCCAATGTGATGAGCAAGAAGCGCTTCCGGGCCATCCCGGACTTCATGGACATGCTCACCACCGTGTCCGATTTCCCCGGACACGGCCACGACCAAGCGGAATTCGATGCCTGGATGAAGGGATCGACGCAAGCAGGGAATTCATCGCGCAAGCAGGACCTGTCCGATTATCTGGAAATGAGCAAGGGGCTTATTTCCGGCAACATCCTGTACCAAAGTGCAGGATTCACGTGGCGTTCCCGTGCGGACAAGTTCACCTTCACCTTCGATACCGTCCCCAAAGCGGTCTTTGGGAACACCGATCTGGTATGGGCTTCCAAGTCCGACAGCTCCATTATTGCGGGAACTAGCGGCACGTATTATCCGCTATCGAACATGTGGGAGGGGAAAGGGGGAACGCTCACTTGGCAAAGGGCAGGGCTGCATCCGGGATCGACGTTCGTGAGGTGGGAGCACAAGTTCGCCTTGCTCCTAAAGACCACGGAGGTCCGCATTGATAGCGTGAACCTCACCGATCCGTACTTCGAAAGGCCCTTGCTCGGCACAGTGGTGGACAAGCTGCGGGCGAATGTCACGGAAAGCTCGGCCAGCTATCCCCGGTTTGAAAGCTATGACCTGCGGAAGCGGATCAACGACATCGTCACCGGGGTCGATTTCGAAGGCGGCTTCACCGTGCAGGGCGCCAAGTTGCAAGGCTATGGCACCAAGGAGGAACCCGCCTCGCTTACTTTCAAAAGGGAAGGACGCCCCTTCATCATTACTAAGGGACTCGTATTTACCATCGAGCCGGACAAAGTGGCCAGTGGGGATGTCGCGGTCACTGTGATGCTGGATAAGGATTCGATCTACCATCCCAGTGTGACGCTGCGTTTTCTTCGGGAGAAGAAGGAGCTGACCCTGATCAAGCCGGACGAGGGGCTTTCGAAGGGACCGTTCTATGACACCTACCATCAGCTTGATATGTATTTCGAATCACTCCGTTGGAAACAAGGAGATCCTTTGGTCCAACTCGGCAACATGCAAGGGACCACCCAGACCCGGACCTCATTTGAGAGTTTTAATTATTTTGAACAGCGGCGCTTTGCGGCGTTGCTCGGGATCGACGCGATCCATCCCCTTTCAAGGCTTCATGAGTTCAGTAAACAGGCTGGCAACGATTTCTATGCAATGGATTATGCAAAGTATTGCAAGTTGCAGATGTCCCAAGTGGAACCCATGCTGATCGACATGGTGAACAAGGGGTTCATTCACTACGACGTGGAGGATAAGCGCGTCACCATCATGCCTAGGCTCATGCAGCACATCCGGTCAAGTGCGGGCAAGGTGGACTACGATGTGCTGCAATTCAACAGCAACAGTCCGGATGGCGTGAACGGGACCATCAACCTGCTCAATAACGACCTGGCACTGAAAGGGGTCTCGCGGATCACCATGAGCGATTCCCAGGATGTGAATATCTATCCGGCGGAGAAGCTCGTCACCATCAAAAAGGACCGGGACTTCAGCTTCGGCGGTGTGGTGAAGGCCGGTAAGCTCACCTACTATGGCAAGGAGTATTTCTTCCACTATGAACCCTTTGTGATCGACCTGCTGAATGTTGACAGCGTCGGATTCCTGGCGGAGAGCTTCGAGCCCGATGATGAAGGACGGCACAGGCTGGTGAAGGTGAAGAACGTGCTGGAGAATGTAACCGGCACGTTGGAGATCGACGCGCCGAGCAACAAGAGCGGTCTGCAACAGAAGAAGTATCCGGAATATCCCAAGTTCAACAGCACCAAGGAAAGTTTCGTCTTCTATGACCGGCCCTCGATACAGAACGGGGCTTACAAGCGGGACAACTTCTACTACAAGAGCGATCCCTTCGTGATCGACAGTTTGGACAACTTCACCAATGAAGGTCTGAATTTCGACGGCACCTTGATGAGCGCAGGCATCTTCCCCGACATCCGTGAGACTTTGCGCCTCCAGCCCGATTATGCCTTGGGCTTCGTGCGCCCCACAGGGGACGGAGGCTTGCCCTTGTATGGCAAGAAGGCCAAATTTTCGCAGACACTTAAACTGGACAACGCCGGTCTTCATGGCGAGGGGGACCTCCATTTCCTCACCACCATCGCCAGCAGCAAAGACCTGTACTTCACGCCCGACACCACGTTCGGCGTGGCGGACACGTTGTACAACGGCGCTGCCTCAAGCCCCACCATGAACGTGCCCACGGTGCAGGCTTCCAACGTGTTCCTGCGCTTGGAACCCGCCAAGGACGTGCTGCTTGCCCGCAATCTGGGGACGCCCATGGTCATGTATGACAAGCAGGCTTATCTCTACGGAAAGACCGAGCTCAGCCCACAGGGTATGAGCGGCGCGGGTCTGGTGGATTTCACCAACGCCACGCTCAGTTCACGGCTGTTCGACTTCAAGACCATGACGGTGCATGCGGACACGAGCGACTTCAGGCTCACCGAGGGTGATACGGCCAGCATCGCTTTCCGGACGGACAACGTGAACGCCACCGTGAAACTCGATGAGCGCATCGGCGAGTTCGTCAGCAACGGTACGGAAACCAAGGTGGAATTCCCATACAACCAGTACATCTGCTTCATGGACCGCTTCAAGTGGTACATGGACCAAGGCGATATCGAACTGGAGAGCAACCGCACCGCTTCCGCCGGAAACGAGGACCTACAGCTTTCCGGCAGCAATTTCATCAGTGTCAACCCCGATCAGGACTCGCTCCGGTTCATGGCCCCCAAGGCCCGGTATGACCTGAAGAAGCACCTGATCACGGCCAATGAGGTCCAGTACATCCGTGTCGCCGACGCGTTGATCACTCCGGACAGCATGATGGTGCGCATCGGGCGGAACGCGAAGATGGACCCGCTGACCAACGCCACGGTCACCGCCAACTTCGTGAACAAGTACCACACCATTCATGATGCCACCGTGAACATCGCTGCGCGCAAGCAGTATAGCGGTTCCGGCACGTACGACTACAAGGATGAGACCGGGAAGATCTTCCCGATCAACATGAACAACATCAACGTGGACACCACCTATCAGACCTATGCACGGGGCAGGGTGGCACAGGATGAAGGATTCCAGCTCAGCCCGGCCTTCGACTTCTTCGGGGACGTACTGCTCTTGGCATCCAACAAGGAGCTCAGTTTCACCGGCAACACGCGCATCCTGCAAGACTGCGCTGGCATTTCCAGGAACTGGATGGGCTTCACGGGTGAGATCGACCCGGCGGAGGTCTTCATTCCGGTGAGCGATTCCCTGGTCGATGCCCAGGGATTCCCCATCGGTGCGGGCATCTATATGACCAAGGACGATCCGTTCACCACTTATGGGACCTTCCTGAGCCGCAAAGAGGACAAGGCGGACCGGGACATCATCAGCGCCAAGGGCCTGCTCTTTTATGACAAGCCGAGCAAGTCCTACCTGATCTCCAACAAGGACAAGATCCGCCAGCGCAACCTGCCCGGGAACCTTGTGGGCCTGAGCACGACCACCTGCGTATTGACCGGCGACGGACACATCAGCCAAGGCGTCGATCTGGGGCAGGAGCAAGTGGATGCGTATGGTGAGCTGGAATACCGCGGCGACAGCGCCAAGACCACCACGCATGTCACGCTCTTGGCGGATTTCCCTTTCTTGGACAATGCCCTGGAAAAAATGGTCGCCGACATTGCCGCCTATCCGGAACAAAAGCAGGTGGACCTGTCCAAGACACCGTATGAACGTGCCATCCGTGAAGTGCTCGGCAAGGAGAAAAGCGATAAGCTGATCAGTGAGCTCAGCATCAAGGGCGAGATCAAGAAGCTGCCTGATGAGCTGGTGAAAGCCTTGGTCTTCTGCGATCTGGACCTTCAGTGGAACGCCGCTGATGAAGCCTGGCAGAGCAGTGGCCCGATCGGCCTTGGCACCGTGCTCAAGAAACCGGTGTACCGCTACTTGAAAGGCAAAATTGAATTCCAGCGCAAGCGCAGCGGCGATGTGATGACCATCCTGCTGATGCTCGACGACCAGACCTACTGGTTCTTCCAGTACGCCCGCAACTACCTTTATGCTTACAGCGGCAATGCGGATTTCAATACGATGATCAGTGACCTGAAGGACGACAAGCGCAAGTTCGCCGGCAAGAAGGACGTGCCCGATTACCAGTTCATTTTGACGAACAAACGAAAGGCGGACGAATTCCGTGACCGCTTTGGATTATAACATGGATTTCCCTTGGATGTTCGGCCTTACGGCCATGGTGATCAGCTACCTCTGCGGGAGCGTTCCCTCTTCGGTATGGTGGGGCAAAGGCTTCTTCGGGGTGGATGTCCGTGAACATGGAAGCCATAACGCCGGTGCTACGAACACCTTCCGGGTGCTGGGACCCAAGGCCGGCATCCCTGTGCTCCTCTTGGACGTGTTGAAGGGCTTTCTGCCGGTGCGCCTGCTGCCCCTGTGGAGCGGGGCGGAACCCTATTCAGACGTATGGACCTTGCTCCGGGTTCTTTTGGTATTGACTGCCGTGGTCGGACATCTCTATCCTGTTTTCGCCGGGTTCCGGGGAGGCAAAGGGATCGCCACTTCGCTGGGCGGGGTGTTGGCCATCCATCCCGGCTCGGCGCTGATCTGCATCGGCGTGTTCTTCGTTGTCTTTCTGGCCACGCGGTACGTTTCCTTGGCCTCCCTCACTGCGGCCCTCGCGTTCCCCCTCGCGATCGCTTTTGCATTCCACGAGCAGAGCCACGTGTTGCTAGGCTTCGCCATTGTTTTGTGCGCAGTGGTCTTCTTCACCCATAGGCACAATATCGGCCGTCTGCTGAAGGGAAATGAGAACCGCATGGACCTTTTCGGAAGATCGACCGTGAAGTCATGAGGCATTTGGTCCAAATCCCCTACCTGGCCACGATCGGTCTGATCCTGCTGGTGGCGCTTCCGGACAACGCCCGAGCGCAAGGCGGTGACAAAGCCATGCAGGCCCAAGCGGACGCGCTCTTCGAGAAGGGTGAATACGCACAGGCCTATCCGATGTACTCCCAGTTGGTGAGCCTTTCGCCGCAGGATCATGTGCTGAACTACAAATTCGGCGCTTGCACCTTGTACGGAGGTGATGACAAGGACAAGGCGATCGGCTACCTGAAATTCGCGGTCACCGGACCGGCCACGCCCAACCTCGCGCGATACTTCTTGGGCAGGGCCTATCAATTGGATTACCGCTTTGATGATGCCATAACCGCCTATCAGCACTACAGGGGTACTGCCGACAAGAAGCTTTTGGCGCAGTTCCCGGTGGATGCCATGGAACAGCAATGCAGGAACGGCAAGTATTTGTTGAGCAACCTGAAGGACATCGAGGTGATGAACAAGGTGCAGGTGGACGCTGCGGATTTTTTCCGGTTCTATGACCTGAGCGACATCGGTGGGAAGATCGTGGTGACGCCGGACGAACTGCTCACGAATTACGACCGCAAGAGCGGCGAACCCTTCCTGACCTACCTGCCCACTGGAGGCGGCCCCATTTATTTCAGCAGCTTCGGCAAGGACGGTAAGACCGGCAAGGACATCTACCGGAGCGAACTGTTACCTACCGGAGGTTATGCCAGCCCCATGAAGATCGCGGGCTACATCAATACGGCGGAGGACGAGGCGTACGCCGTGATGGCACCGGACGGCAAGACCTTCTATTTCTGCAGCAAGGGCCACAACAGCATGGGGGGCTATGATGTGTTCAAGAGCACCTATGACAAGGGCATGGACACGTTCGGTGCGCCGGAGAACATGGACTTCGCGGTGAACACCCCGGCCGATGAACTGCTGTACATCGTAGGCCCGGACGGTGAACAGGCCTGTTTCGCCAGTGACCGGGACAGCAAGCAGGGTATGTTGAACGTGTACCGGGTAGGCACCACGCAGACCCCGATCAACATCACCGTGCTCAAGGGCACCTATGCATCCGCCTTCGACCCCACGGACCGGCGGGCGCACATTATAGTGGAGGATGCGCTCACCCGCGAGCGCGTGGCCGATGTCAATACGGACATGAACGGAAGCTATTTATTGGCGCTTCCACGTGGCGGCAAATACAAATTTCTGGTGGAGGGAGGGCCGGGCGGCCTGACCCATTTAGAGACCGTGGACGTGCCACCGAACGATCGACCGAAGGTGTACAAGCAGGAGGTCCAACTGGTGGAACAAGGCGGCGAAAAAGTAGTGATCAAGAACTACTTCGACCAACCGCTGGAGGATGATGTGATGGCTTTGGCCTTGAACGAGATCAAGCGGCGGGCCAAACTGGACGTCACCGGTGAAAAGGCCGTGGACCAGGTGACAGTCCAAGCGAGCCGCTCTGACGAGCCTTTGCAAGCTGCCGGTTTCGATGGCACAATGACCATGACCAAGGCGCAGGACCTGGCGCGAAAGGATGCGGACGGATCGACAGCCTTGGCTGTAGAACAGGACCGTCAGGCGAATACCGCGTATGACATGGCGCTGAAAAACGTCACTACGGCCGAAGCCGCATCCAAGCGTGCCCGCGAATTGGTGCAACAGGCCGATCGGGCGGAAAAGGTGGAGGAGAAGGACCCGATCATGCGGCAGGCGGCCGAAGCCAAGCAACTCTCCCAAGAGGCCAATGAACGTGCCCGTGCCGCATATCGTACAGCCGGTGAATTGGAAGCCGCAGGCCAGGCCACCCGAACGGAAGCGGCCACTGCGGCTGCCTTGACCGCGGCTATTGCCCAAGCACAGGCCTCCGGGGACCGCGACATGGCGACCACGGCTCTGAAGCAACTGAAGGCCCGCATGGATGCGAAGAACGGCCCCGAAGGTCAACTTGATGAGGCCGAACGTACCAGGCGCGCGGCCACGGTTGCGGGATCGGAGGCTTCCCAAAAGATGAGGCAGGCCACCGCTCAACGGGAGGAAGAGAACCTGTTGGCCGAGCGTATCGACCGTCTGAAACGGGATGCGGCCAATGCGAAAGGTCGGAAAAAGGAAGAGATCAACGGACAACTTTCCGTGTTGGATCCCCAACGTTCCGCTCTCCATGACGAAGTGGAGGACGCCTTCGAAAAAGCACAGGACGCCGAGGACCACGCTGCTTTGGCAAGGGGCCAAGCACAGTTGGTGAGGTATTTGAACGGTGATAAGAGCGCTTGGAAGGAAGACGCCCTGCCAAAGAACGAATTGGCCGGTATGGAGCAACGCCTGTCCGACGTGAGGGCTGAAAATAAGGCATTGGCCATCGACGAGCGGTATGCTCCGTTGCGCTCCATGTCCGCGGAAGAGCGGGAGCGTAGCACCTTTGATTGGGGAACGAACTGGTCGATGGCCGATCTGCTGAACGGCAACTATCTGGCGGTATCGAAGTCCAGGACCGGGGTGGACGCCGTTCAAGGCGAACAAGCGGATGTCCTGGCCGTTACCAGTTCTCAAGAAGTATCACAAAAGAGCGATGGCAGCGCTCCCACGAGCGGTGCCGATCAACGGCAAGATGCATTGGGGACCACGGTTACAGGTACAAGCACGAGCGATGCGACCGGAAATATGACCGGGAATAATACAGGAACGGAAACCAGGCCTGAAAATGATGATCGATCCAACAGTTCCGTCGATACAAGCACGAACGAGGATCTGGCCATGCAGGCGGACCGGCCAGCAGCGAACAAAATTGACAAGGAACAAGCCTCCTCGGACCGCGACACTTCCGTGGTGGGCGATGGCCTCTCGGGGAATGATCCGGAAGGAACGAACAGGAACGCGGAAAACAGCGCGGGCAAAGGGTCACCCGGCGAAAGAGCGGGGACCGATGGAACCCTGCGAGCGGGGAATGATACTGGATCCACTGCAGGGGCCGATACAAAGGCGCCGGGCACACCGATCGCAGGTAGTGCTTCCGCTGACAGCGCAAAGGGAGGCTCATCCGACCAAGCGGCCCAGAACGGGGACAGCTCCGATGGGGGCAAGCCGCTTGCGGGGAACAACGGCACTTCGGTGACCGATCGGAAAGAAGATGGAACGCGGGAGCTTGAGGGCAACACAACCAACGCGAGCAACACCTCCAACGTGAGCAATACGGACAATGCGGGCAATGCCGCCAACACAGGGCAGCATACCTCCGCGGACGCTGACGAACAAGCCTTCATCCTAGCGAACAAACTCGCGGAACTGGAGCAACTGCGCGATGGTGAAAAGTCCAGGGCGAAACGCGACAGCTTGGACCAGGCCATCACCGACCAACGCAAGCTGATCAAGACCTATCAGACCGACCACACCGGAACCGTTGCTGAGACCACGCCCGTGGTCGTTGAGCGCAATGCGCCGGTCGATTACAAGCCGTTGGAATTCGACCTGTCCATATTGGACGAGCAACTGGCGGAAGAGGCCTACCCCGGCTTCAACCTGCGCAAAAAAGAGATCTTGGACGGCCCCGGCGATGCGCGCGACAAGGCGAACATGCTGCATGCGCTCGAAATGGAGCTGGTGGACAGCATCGATGCGCAAACAGCGAAGAATTTGACGGTGTTGGACCAGCGACCGGAGCTTGCGGACAAGATCCTGCCCAGATTGGAACGCTGGCGCCAATTGAAGTCCGCGCACGTGGACAGCGCTGCGGCAGCCCTGGCCGAAGTGGACAAGGAATACGTTGCGTCCGAATCTCGGGCCATGGAGGATGCTCAATTGTCGGGTCAGGCCATCAAGCAACAGCCTTCAAACGGGAATGGGCAGCCCGCAACACCGCACAACGACGCCTATGTGACCATCGCTTCCGACCTGTCACAGATCTACTCGAGCGCCTTGGAGGCACGCTCCAATAAGAACCGGGAGGCGGTGGCGTTGAAAGACCGGGACCTCGAACAGGTAGCACAGAAGTTGGCCGAGGTCGACAGTTTGGAAAAGGTGTTGCAGGACACACCGGGAGGAAAGAACTATGACAAGCTACGGCAACGGATCGACCGGAAGATCGATGATGTCCTGATCCAGAACGTGGAATTGGGGCAGCGCATGGCCTTCATCAGCAACAGTGAGTACGATGTGGCCAAGGACAGTGCGAAAGTGCTGGAGAAGGCGGTGTCCCGCATGGGGCTTCCCCCGAATGAGCCTTTGTTACAGATGGTAAAGTCCTATGTAGGAGCGGCGGACGATGCCATGGGAAAGGCCAAAGCGTTCCGTAAGGATGCCGACCGTACCGATGATATCCTCAAGCGGAACTCGCTCTACCGCCAGGCCTATGGGGAGGAGTTGAAGGCGCTTCGGGACTACGACCGCTCGCACACGGTCCGGAATTATTTATTGAGCGGTCAAGCTGTTCCCAGTGCGGCCCTCACCTATGAGCAAGTGGAGGAGCTGATGTTCAAGCCTGTACTTGCCGCCGCACCGGCCCGCAATTCCGGCCGGGAAGATCAAAAGGGCAACATGGAAAAACCGGCCGGGACCGCGGTGGACACCCTTGCGGAGAAGCCTGTTGATGTTGTTTCCGTGGTACCCGTTAATGGAGGGCAGGATGTTGCTGAAACGGACCAGGCGAACGCGGACCTGCCCGGCTCAGTGAAGTCCGACCGGAAAACGACCGGTGAAGCTGCTCGTCCGGGAGGTGTCCCCATCGCATCGCCGATCGCCACGCAGACGGACAGCTCCCTGCTCTCGAAGTATCTGGACAACTACTACTACCTCAGCCCTTCCGAGCGCGCCACCGTGAAGGGCGGTGATGAGGAACGCAGGTATTTCCTGATGAAGGGAAGCTCGATGGAGGACCGTGCAAAGGCGGATGCCGCAAGTACGGAGGCTGAGGGCGCGGCCCAATTGGCAACTGACTTGCGTACCGAGGTCGTTTCGGAACAGGGTTCGGATGGATCGTCCGCCGCCCCGGATGCTGAAAAACGCACCGGACTTTTGAACACTCGTGCGGACGCGCTCATGCAGCGGTCCGACTCACTGCATCGTGTGGCTGACCGCTTGATCTCCAAGGCAACATCGAGTGACGCCCAAGCCGCCATCTTGATGCAGGGCATGCCAGCGGACCGTTCCGCGGCGATCATGGACCTCGAGCAAGGCCGCCGGCGCACCGAGCCGTTGTTGGCCCGGACCAGGCCCACGCCGGAAGCAGAGGCTCCCGGGGCCTCGAATAATGATCAGGCGGTGGTCATTGCTGATAGTACCGTTCCTACTTCAGCGACCCCGGAGCGGACAGAGGACATCGGGGCCAATGCCCCGGAAACCGCACCTGCGCGGGTCAATGCCGGTGCGGAACGCATTTCCCGGGTGACGCCCGTGGTCGGCAACGCCCCGGCACCTTTCACCGGTCCCTTGGTGAATGATGTCTTCCAATTCGCGGATGCGGCACCACTGCGCGAAGAACCGATCCCCATCGATGTGCCCATGCCAGAGGGCGTGGTGTACAAAGTGCAAGTGGGGGCCTTCCGCAACGCCTTGCCCATCGAGGCCTTCAGCGATATGACCCCGGTGGCGGGAGAGCATGCCGGGAACGGTCTGGTGCGGTACACGGCCGGCATGTTCACCAGCGCCGACGCGGCCTCGAAGGCAGGAGCCAAGGTGCGTGCCCGCGGCTATCGCGACGCGTTCGTGGTGGCGTACATGGACGGCAAGCGCGTGCCCTTGCGGGATGCGATGATCGCGGAACGCCAAGTAGCCGCATCGGCGCCGACGGCCCAAGTGCCTGTATCCGCTCCGGCCAGCACAACACCACGGCCTACGACGACCACGACGACGACCACTGCGGCGGTCACCCCGGGCACCACCGCACCGGTGCCCGCCATGGTCCCTGTTCCGGCGACCGTACAAGTACCGCAAGCCGATGCGGAAGCCGCAGTGTTGGCGGCCTATCCGTCCTCGGCGGAGGAAGTGCTCGCGGAGTTCAAGCCTGCAGCCGGGGCATCGGAGTATTACAACGATCCCACGGCCGCACCGGCCAAGCAGGTGGAAGCGGTGAAGGGGCTCTTCTTCACGGTACAGGTCGGGGTGTACAGCAAACCGACCGCCTTGGACAAATTGTTCAACATCACCCCGCTCAACAGTGAATTGACCGCCAACCAAAAGATCCGCTACACCACCGGGATATTCCTGGACGAGGGGAATGCCGTGACGCGCAAGAACGGTACCGTGTCGCTGGGGGTGACGGACGCCTTCGTAACGGCCTACCTCAACGGCAAGCGCATCCCGGTCCGGGATGCGCGGGCATTGTTGGCGAAATTCGGTCGCTCCGTATTGGTTGATCCAACACTGGTCACACAATGACCGGTTCCTTAACTTCGCCTTCGGAAGAACCCAAAGCCCGATGAAGATGGAGCGGAACGGAGAGGAGCAGGGCCGGCATGAGACCCATGTGCTTGAGGACAAAGCCAAGGAGATCGTGCTGCACAATGATGACGTCAACACGTTCGAGCACGTCATCGTGAGCCTGATGGAGATCTGCGACCATGATCCCCTGCAGGCTGAACAATGTGCATGGCTCGTCCACTACAAGGGCCGATGCAGCGTGAAGCGGGGCAGCTTCGATGTGTTGCGGCCCCTGTGCGAGGCCCTGTGTGAACGCGGTCTTTCCGCGGACATTCAATGAACATGATCAGGATCAAGCGGTTCACGACCGGCATCGTTCTGGCCACGATGATGGGCTGTAGCACGGTGCCCATTACCGGCCGCCGCCAGCTCAACCTTCTCCCCGAAAGCGAGATGATGAGCATGAGCCTCACGCAGTACCAGCAATTCATCAGCGAGAACAAGACCCTGCCGGACAGCGATCCAAAGTCGCAAATGGTGAAGCGAATAGGTGAACGCCTCGCCGCCGCAGCCACCAAGTTCTTGAAGGAGAACGGAGCAGCGGACCGCGTGAAGGATTTCCAATGGGAATTCCACGTGGTGGACGATCCCCAGGTGAACGCATGGTGCATGCCCGGTGGGAAGGTGGTGGTGTACACCGGCCTGCTGCCGATAACACAGGACGAGCCCAGCTTGGCCTTGGTGATGGGTCACGAGATCGCGCACGCCATAGCGCGCCACGGCAACGAGCGCATGAGCCAGGGCATGGCCGTGCAAGGCGCAGGCATGACCTTGCAGGTACTGGCCTCCGAAAAGCCCACCATGGCGAGCGACCTCTTCCTGCAATCCTTCGGGATCGGCAGCCAGCTGGGCCTCTTGGCTTATGGGCGCAAACAAGAGAGCGAGGCCGATAAAATGGGCCTCGTGTTCATGGCCATGGGCGGCTACGACCCGCGCATAGCCCCGGCCTTCTGGCAGCGCATGGCGGCACAAGGCGGAGCCAAGCCCCCGGAACTGCTCAGCACGCACCCAAGCGACGAGCGCCGCATCGCCGACATCGAGGCGTACATGCCGGAGGCGATGAAGTATTACAAGCCCCGTTGAGACGACGCTTATTATATTCGCGCCCGCTTTCAGCCTTTTCCGGCCGATCGCATTTGCACTCGTAGCTCAATTGGATAGAGCACCTGACTACGGATCAGGAGGTTTGGGGTTCGACTCCCTACGAGTGCACACATACAGTAGCAGGCCCTTCAGCGAAAGTTGAGGGGCTTGTTTTTTGGGGTAGGGGTAAACAAAGGGGCAAGTTTGGTGGGTCTGAAGCCCTCCCAAAGCATGTTGTTGGGGTAAATATCCCGGCGCAAATAGTTTTCTCTTCCGGTGACACTTTCGGCACTTGCGGCACCGAACAAAGAAAGCCCCGGCTCAATGCCGAGGCTGTTCTCCAATGCTCGGATCCACGTTGCTTAGTTTATCCCTTCCGGCTTTTTACCCATACGCCCTGCAATGGATAACACAAGCGCGGCACCCATACCACCAGCATAAGGGTTTGACCCGAATCCCACTGAAGATAGAGGCTCGGAATAAGCAGTGCGAGCGCAATGCAGATTACCATTACCGCCTTCCTGAAGCGGCTCCATTTCGGACCAAGGAATAGAGGGACAAAGGCAATCGGACAAAGCTTGACGCAGGCCGTGCATTTAACGGCTTGCGACAAGCGTGTGTTAGGTGCCGTCGCGTCTTCCTGCATTTGGTCCCGCCCATTGCTGCAAGGTAGTGGCTTGCTGTCAGTGGACAAGCGGGACTCAGAACCCGGCCCGGCTGTTTGCATTGGGGCTTTGAAGGTTAGGCGCAGTGGCTGCCATTGCGCTCAGGTCGTATGGGCTATACTTGTCGCCTGAACAGGCACAGGTATGGCGATAGTAACAATAGGGGCTGAGGGTAAAGTGCAGCTCTCTAAGGACTTTGCATTTCGACAGTTCTTCAATAGCTCAGATGTTGGACCGACTACAACCTTCACTGACCTTTTCAACGATTGGGATGATAAGGTGAAGGCTGTTGCGCCGGAGATAGCATCTGGGGCTTTGAGTAACGCGCATGGCGATTGGTACGAATGGCTGTTGGCGATTGCGTCGTGGAACGCTTTCCAGCGAAACAGAAGCAACCACATAGCGGTCCTATTGCCGAACGTAACCCGTCTAAACATAGCAACGCTTTACACCGATGAACTGGCGAGGTTTATCCATGATCTCAGGGCCAAAGTTCTAGCATCATCAACGGTCGAGTTTATATCGTCTAACCCTGATTTTGTTATCATCGACACTCAACTTGCGAGGCCATTGATAACATCGAGAGAACCAATCACACATATAGGTCCAGACACATTGAACATGCTTGGAACTGCCTATCGCGTATTTGAGTCCAAATGTTCATTTGAGAGTATCGTGGGCTATTTGTCGGTTAAGAACTCACTCAGGCCAGATCGTAGATTGCAGATGGCCCACGAGGGTAGCTTGATGAAGGCTCTATATGTTCACTTGCAAACACGACAGTGGATTACGGACCCCAAGGGTATAAAGTATTACGCCATGTCCACTAAAGTTGGAGCGCCCGATATTGCAGCACTCAACACAGTTGCAACCCATTCTATCACGACCGTGCAGTCAAAGCCACAGCCAGCGGTTGACAAAGTCTTTCAGGTCAATTCACTTGAGCAAGCCGAGCTTGCCTTTGACGAGATACTCTCGGCGGTGTAGGTGTAGGGCGAAGAGCGGTTGCGAGGGCTAACCCTAATGCCTTGGCTAATGGCGGCGGAACTGCATTCCCGATTTGCTTCCCACCGCTTACCAAGGTTATGCGATCCCGTCCTTTAGTGTAGAAGCGCCAACTACTCGGAAAGCCCTGCAACGAAGCCATTTCAATCGTGCTAAGTCCTCGGTTGTGCGTGGGATGAATGTAGCAACCCTTTGATGGATTGTAGGCTGCTGTTCTGATTGTCACTGACGGTTCATTTGACCGCATCCGCCCAAATGTGTCTTGGCCTTGATGCTTGCCATTCTTCCAGCATTGTGGGCGCATGTTCATTGGAAGAACATGAAAGTTCTGGCCTTGGCCGATAAACTCCATCCGGGCTTGAACCTCTTGGGAAATGTTCATGACCGCATAGTCGTGGCGCTCGGTATGCTTAATTGACAGCTTAGAGAATGCTTGTGCTACGGACCTCCAAGGCTTAGGCCGCTGATTGGGTTTATCATCAAAGCCCTCGGTAAACCCTACCCATGCCCTTGCTGATTTGAAGTGCGTTGGTAAAGGGAATGGAACAACCGACGAGGTGCGCACGCCTATCATGATGAACCGCTCTCTCTTTTGAGGCACACCATAATCTGCCGCATTAAGTACGCTGAATGAGATAGTGTAGCCGAGGCCACGGAAACTGTCCCGCATGTACTCGATAACCTCAGTATGTTTCGACTGCGCTATTCCACGTACATTCTCAAACAAAAATGCCCGTGGATGAACCCCGGACACGATCCGGACAAACTCCAAGAACAGATCTCCGTTCTTCTCGTCGCCAGATCCTTCCTTCTTCCCCATATTGCTGAATGGCTGGCATGGTGCACCTCCAACCACAAGGGCTGCTTCGCCTACGCGCAAGCCAGCCACTGCAAGCACTTCTGCTGCTGATACTTTGCGTATGTCGCCAGCTTCGCGTTTTTCGCCAGTGATTGGATCGGTCGTGCTTTCAATGAGCTTCCATCCAGGGCGGTTACGCCTTAGCGTTTCTCGGCAGTGGGCGTCATTCTCGACACAAACAGCAGTTTCATATCCGGCCTGTTCGAGGCCAATATCTATCCCACCTGCACCGCTAAACAAACTGATGACCTTGTTGTGTACTCCAAGATCACCTGTTGGGCGGGCAACCGGGACATAGGCTACGCCCGTGTAATTGTTGATGTAAGTCATCTTATGCTGGGTTATTACGGCCCTTTGGCACGCTAACGTCTGTGTGCAGGGCTTTGCAGCCCATTGCTTCTAAGCACTGGAGCAAGAACGCTGCACTGAATCGACCTCTGCTGATCTTGCTCTCAATGCTTGCCTTAGTCTCGCTGACACCAATCTCTTTCAACAGATCAACTAGACCGTTGCTGTTTACACCGCGCTTCACCATCTCCCCTTTGAGTAGCTGCTTAGTGGTTTGGTGCCAGTCTTCCATCGAAGGGCAAATGTAACAAAGATTATTGCACATATGCCGGTAAACCGGCATCTTATCAACAACCAATGTGAATACTTCTTAGCTTAGTGCCGTACAGTGTAGTCAGTTACGCATGAGCTACATCCACCCACGCCTCCGTCTTGTCCACGACATTTTCAAGGGTCTGTGGTGGCTGTTGACCGGGAAGTGGTGGCGGAACCGCCAACGATGGCGGAAGACCTACGATTAAGGGGCTTTCTTGGCTCCGTTGTTCGGGAACAAGTGCTTAATCACTGACAGTAGGAAGATAGCCACGTTCGCGGTCGTCGTGGTTATCAGAGTAATCAGGACCGTATCGGACATCCAGAACGACCAGTTCGGATAGAAGAAAAAGCAGCCGGTGGCATTCATCCAGAGTGTCAGAATAACTACGCCGAGCCAAATAGCTACGAGCCAAAAGGTCTTCACACCTGTGCTCTGCTTAGCTCCTGTGTCCTTGCGTAGCGCCTCTAATACGGCATCATGGTACTTGCCAGCAAAGTCAGCTTTTTGGTGTTGCGATAAGGACTCTGTGAGCGGGTCAATGGACCCACCGAGTAATTCGGCGGCCTCCATTATGCGTGCTCCTGAAGTAACTGGGCCGGGTCAAACTTCAGGCGCTCCCTTTCCCGCTCGAAATACATCTGGATCTTCTCGGGCTGTAAGTCCAAATGATTCGGAATAGTGCCAGCGTATTGGACAAACAAGTCACGCCAAGGAGAACCCGGTACGTGTGAGTAGTTGGTAAGCTCCTCGGCGGAAAACTTTTTGAAGGTGTTCCAGATGAGATCGAGAAAAGCCACTGCGTGTGCGTCGGCAGTTGTGTCAAGTTCAACGGAGCCGCGTTCGTTGGTGCAGGCGTATGCTTCCGACTGGCTGATTGGGGCAGTTATGGGCATGTTTCCATAGCTGCGTAGCATCTTGTACACACTCGCAACCACAGGACCATACTGCCATGCCTGCAATGGCTCTTGCCAGAGGGTCCGCTTATAGGCTGCTACATGCCACCCGTAGGCTAGGTAAAGCAGCTTCTGTACCTTGAGGTGGGTAATTACCATGCCCTCTGCCAGTGCCTTGCGGATGAAGAAGTTCGCTACCGCTGCCGCTGTTATGGTTCTCATTCTCAGGGTCGTTTAAGGCGACCTACCGCCCCGCTAAAGTAAAAGGCCTCGAAGGTAAAACGCAACCGCTCATGATTTAGTTGTCATCACAACGAGTTGCACACATGAGTACCAAACGACGTGCCCCTTAGTCTGGGCTTAACCAGTAATTACCATGGGCGGCCTTCAGCCGCCGTCTTCAAGTCCTTTCCGGCGGAGCCGGTTCTCTTTTTCAGTCCTCCGAAGTTCTCGGGCGGCATTGGCTGCCGCCCTTTTCTGGGTTCTCAGCCAGGCCGGGTTCTGTTGTATTTTTCAGTGCGAGGGCTTTGTGTTGGGCGTATTCGCGATGGCACCTAACAATCCGATAACCGCCAAGGCGAGAAGAAACGCGACGCTGTTCATGGGCTTGAAATTTACCAGCCGAAAGTAACCGAACTCCTTAGGACTTACAGATGTTCAGTGAACGCTCCACGCAAACGGATTGGCCAGCAAGCCGGGGACCATCGCTTATCGTCAGCGTGTTCCATTTGCGACAAAAGCCGGTTCTCTCTTTTCGCTCGCTTCGTGGGCTTGCCGAGGTATGTGCCGGGGTTCCGCTTCCCTTTGCCTCGTTCCAAGTGCCGCTCAGCGTTCCAGTAGACTTCATCCCAGCGGCCCAGCTTGCCACATAGTTGGGCGGGATAATAG